>Ga0214472_10000260_pt1 | contig 68510 bp, 51 predicted proteins | sample RVTome_6_FD_207662 | JGI IMG/M metagenome (GOLD analysis project Ga0214472, IMG submission 207662) | Soil microbial communities from uranium-contaminated site in the Upper Colorado River Basin, Wyoming, United States - RVT140D175 | ecosystem: Environmental > Terrestrial > Soil > Contaminated >...
CGATTCTGATTTCCTGAAAAGTGACATGCGTGTCGATCCCGTTCTCGTACTTGGTGCTGCCGCATTCGACCTCATCGGACGCCGAAGCGGTAAAACCTGCCGTTGTTACGAGGCTCGCGAGAGCGCTGGCCAATAAACTCGATTTCATTGCTTCCATCATTTGTTGATGATCGCGGTTATCGGGGCGATCAACCGGCTACTTCTTGATCAGTCGCAGGCCAGGACAAAGGCGTTCAAAAAAGACACGGAAATTTTCGGTACCCGGATAAAAGAGTTGTCGGACTTGAAAAAGATACCATCAAGTTGTGCGGTAATTTGGTTAACACACTATAAAGGTGTTTATTTATTTTGACGCAGCAGGAGCGTTATGAACACCGCCTGCAGATGCATAACGCCACGTCAGAAGGTGAACGCGAAGGGATGCGTGCCGAGCCTCACCAGCGCATGCAGGAATGCGTAAGGGCCCAGGACAGAGCAAAGGCATGAGGCAGGGCGATGGAATGAGGCAGGGCGATGGAACGGGCAAGGGAGGCTGATCTGCGGCCATTCACGGATCGTGACCATCGCTTTCGTGGGGGCGTGACTTTGTTGTTCCGGGGTCCAGACAAAGGCCAGCCCGCACGGCTACTTTGCGATGCAGGTTGGTTCTTATTGCTCTGAACCGGTGCCTACACGAAATCGAACAGCTCTTCCGCGTTGTCGACCAGCATCTTCCGGCGACCCTCTTCGGACGGCACCCAGCTCAGCACTAGATCAAGCAGCGCCGCGTCGTCCGGATAGTCTTCGGTTCGGCTGACCATGTTATGCGGCCAGTTTGTGCCCCAGACGATGCGCTCGGGCGCATAGGCCGCCATTTCGCGGGCGACAGCGGCGATGTCGGCATAGTCAGGCGCGCCTGACTTCGAGGATTCGTAGCAGGCCGCGAACTTGAACCAGCAGTTCCCCCGGTCGATCAGGCCTTTGACTGCGTCGATTTCGGGGCTGTCCGGCGTGGTGCCGGAAAAAAATTTGCCGTGATGATCTATGATGAAGCGGCTTTTGATGCCCCGCAGCGCACTCAGGTGTTCGAGAATATGGCTGCCATCGAACTGAACGGCGACCGTCCAGCCAAACTCTTTTGCCCGGGCATCGACAACAGCGAGCTGGTCGAGACCGACCGCACCGCCGGGCAGATCCATGATCCGGGCCCCGCGGACGCCGGCATCGTGCAGACGCTTCATCTCGTCGTCGCTGGTCTCGCCGCTGATTACGGCGACACCGCGAGCGATTGTTCCCATTTTGCCAAGACTGTCTACGAGACAACTGTTGTCGGCCTGATGGGCATTGCCAATGGTGACCACGAGGCGCTCGACACCGAGCCATTCCATCACCTGGCGGTACTCGTCAGGTCCAGGAGCACTCGGGGGCAAGGGCGGCCCGCCGGGCAGGGCCGGATAGTCGTCGATATAGAGATGGACCTGGGTGTCGATCGCGCCGGGCGGCAGGGCGGTTTTCGGCCTGGGGCCGGTGTAGGTGCGAAGAAGCATCCGTTGTTCCCTAAAAGGCGTTTGCGGCCAGAGCGGATCATGTTCTGTCGGAACCACTTCGTGGTTTCGGCGATCTATGTGAATCCGCCCACTATCATATAGTTGGACCAGATTCACCGGCACGACGGATCGTTTGTGGCGATTCCATCCAAACCGGATCTGATCTAGGCCGTTTCAGCCAGAGCAAATTCAGAGAGGGCCGCGCGATTGATTTCGATACCCAGTCCCGGGCCGTCGGGAATAGTGACGACGCCGTTGACGTGTTCAATTGGCTTGGTCACGACCGCCTGCCGGAAGGGATTGGGTGTGCGGTCGAATTCGAGGATCGGCTCGATGGGATCACGACGGGGCGGATTGGGCGGCAGGGCGGCCATGAACTGCAGACTTGCGGCAATCTGCACCGCCGTGCCCCAGACATGGGGAACCAGACGCACCCCGTGAAGCGCCGCGAGATCGGCGATCCGGCGCATTTCGGTGAAGCCTCCCGTGCCGCAGATGTCCGGCTGAACGATATCGACGGCGCGTGTGGCCAGCGGCTCGTGCATGCCGTAGCGGCCGTGCCAGGTTTCGCCGCCGGCGACCGGAATCGGTTGCCCGGCCCGCACCGCCCGATAGGCGTCGAGCTGTTCCGGCAGCACCGGTTCCTCGAACCAGTCGATGCCGAACTTCGCGGCCCGCTGTCCGAGTTCGACAGCCTCGAGAACATCGTACCCGTGATTGGCGTCGATCATCAGGCGCAGATCCGGGCCGATCGCGTCGCGAACAGCTTCGATCACCCGCAGGTCTTCCTCGACATTGAAACCGATCTTGATCTTGACCGCATGAAAGCCTTCCTTGCGGTATCCGGCGACCTCGGCGGCGATGTCCGGGACGCGGTCGACGCCTTCCTTGCGGAAAGACCCGGTCGCATAAGCCCGCACGCTGTCGCGGAAGCGGCCGCCGAGAAGTGTGGAGACCGGCACCTCGAAGCGCTTGCCCTTGATATCCCACAAGGCAATGTCGATGCCTGAAAGAGCGGTAACGGTCAGGCCGCGCTGCCCCTGGTCGCGCAGGACATTGTAGAGCTCGAGCCAGATCTTTTCCGTCTCCAGCGGATCGTGACCGACCAGCCATCCGGCATAGGTCTGGACCACAGCGGCGTTGGCCAGAGCCGGACCGAGGCATTCACCCCAACCGGTGGTGCCGTCTTCGCAAACGACTTCCACAAGACAGTGCTGGCGTCTGTCAAAGCGCATGGAAGCGCTTTCGAAGACCTGATCGAGCCTGTGTTCGAGAATGTGTGTCCGTACGGCTTCGATTTTCATCGTTGGTAAGGCGCGATCAGATTGCTCATCATCTCCACCTCCTCTTCGTTCAGATCGGTAAGGGGAGCACGCACCGGGCCGGCGTTGAACCCGACAATGCGGACACCGGCCTTTATTGCGGATACCGCATAGCCTTTACTGCGGTTGCGGATTTTCATGAAGGGGTAGAAGAAGTCCCGCAGGATCTCATCGGTCCGCGCGCGGTTGCCGGCGCGCAGCGCGGCGTAAAACTCCTGCGCCAGGGCAGGAACGAAATTGAAGACCGCCGAGGAATAGGTCGATACTCCGGCGCCGAGATAGGCATCGGCAAAGAGTTCCGCAGTCGGCATGCCGCCCAGATAAGTCAGGCGATCGCCAAGTGTCGCGGTGATCTGGCGGACCAGACCGATATCGCCCGACCCATCCTTGAAGCCGATCAGGTTCGGGCAGGCTTCGCAGAGGCGTGCCAGGGTGTCACACTGCAGGATGGAATTGTCACGGTTGTAGACCATCACGCCGATGCTCACGGAATTGCAGACCGCCTTGATGTGATGGAACAGACCATCCTGCGACGCGTCGATCAGATAATGCGGCAGCAGAAGAATGCCGTCTGCACCGGCTTCTTCGCTGGCCTGGGCAAGTTGTACCGCGATGCGCGTACCGTAACCGCATCCCGCGACGATCGGCGTATCGCCTGCGGCTGTTTTGGCGGTGCGAACGATGGCGGGCATTTCTTCCGGCGCAAGCGAGAAAAACTCTCCCGTGCCGCCGGCGGCGAAAAGAACGCTCGCGCGGTAACCGGAAAGCCAGCTTACATGCTCGGAATATACGTTTTCATTGAAACTGCCGTCGCTCCCGAAGGGGGTCACCGGAAAGGATAGAAGACCGGCGCCGAGCGCGGCTTTCAGGGCTTTGGGTTCCATCGTCTGGAAATTCCTCGTTTTAGGCGTCTTTAGACATTCAACGGCTTGTGTGTGAGTCAGCCGATAGTACCAATTGCTGTATGGCTGTCAAATATTTGTATGATAAGTTGCTGTCGATCAGTTCCGGCGCAGGAGCTTTCTGTAGCGTTCCTGACTTCCTTTCAGGTGGACGCGTGTGGCCTCCCGGGCGTCTTCGCTGTCGCGGGTGGAGATTGCCTCGGCGATTCGCCGGTGCTCGGTCTGGATCTGGGTCAGGTATCCATCCGGCGTCACTTCGACCTCGCCGTTCTGTAACGACGTACGGGGAATGACACTGCGGCCCATGACTTCGAGGAATTCCCGGAAGCGCGGATTGTTTGTTGCGTCGGCGATAGCGAGATGAAAGGCGAAGTCGGCTTCGGTTGTCGGCAGGCTCTTTTCGATAAGGTCGCTGATGTCATCACAGCGTTCCAGGATGGCTTCCTCCTGGGCGGGTGATCGCCGAATGGCGGCCAGACCTGCTGCTTCGACTTCGACTGCGGTGCGCAGTTCAAGTATCTCAATGATCGAAGAAATTTTATCTGGATCAATGGCTTGAAACGGATTCTCCGTGCCCGTCTGGTTATTGATTACGAAAACTCCAGCGCCTTGCCGGGCTTCGACCAGGCCGTCCGCCCGCAGCGATGCAATGGCTTCGCGCACGACGGTGCGGCTGACTTCGTATTTTTCCGTCAGGCCGGCTTCACTCGGCAGCTTGTTGCCGACTTCGATTTCGCCGCCCAGGATCGCGCGTCGGAGCTCTTTGCTTACCAGTCCTACAAGGCTCGGCTGTCCACGCGCCTTCCCGCGCCTTGTTCCGGGCTGGCGGCTCCTTTTATCCGTCGTCTGTTTCACAATCACCCTATCGATCTGAACTGATGCTCTGCCCTGATTCCGGTCCGCATGGTCGGTGTCAGGTCGAAGAAGTCAACAACGTCTGTGGTGACCAGTGTGGTCGGAGTTGACGACCTGCACTCAACATGTAATATGACATTAGCGATTATATAAGACAAGTTGGCTTGCTTGTCCAAATTTAAGGGAGGAAATCAAGAATGAAACTGAATACCTTGTTGTGCGCCACGGCTGTGGCCGGTGCTGTCGTGTTCTCCGCGGGGACGTCCGCCATCGCCAAGGACTGGCGTGGATGGAACATCCATCCCGAAGGCTATCCGAATACGGTTGCCCTCGAGCAGTTCGCCAGGGAAATTACCGAGAAGACTGACGGAAGAGTCAAGGCGACAGTCTTCAACGGTGGCATTCTCGGGTCACAACCGGATGCGATCGAGCAGACCCGTAACGGTGCCCTCGATTTCGCAAACTTCAATATGGGTCCGATGGGGCCGATTATTCCGGAAACCAACGTTCTGTCGCTGCCCTTCCTGTTCACCGGCGCAGATCAGATGCACAAGGTCATGGATGGAGAGATTGGCCAGCGCTTCTCAGACGCAATGTCCAAGAAGGGGCTCGTCTCTCTCAGTTGGTTCGATTCCGGATCGCGCAGCTTCTACAATACCAAGAAAGCGATTGAGAAACCTGAGGATGTCGCGGGTATGAAGATCCGCGTCATGAACAACGATCTCTATGTGGACATGGTTGATCAGCTGGGTGGCAACGCGACCCCGATGGCTTATGGCGAAGTCTACCAGTCCCTGAAAACCAGTGTGATCGATGGTGCCGAGAACAACTACCCGTCGTTCGAGTCCAGCAATCACTATGAAGTCGCGAAATTCTACTCGATCACCGAACATCTGATCATCCCCGAGTGCATATGCATTGCCAAGGCAAGCTGGGATGGCCTGAGCGAGGAAGACCGCACGATCGTGAGTGCGGCGGCGGTCAGTGCCGCAAAAACCCAGCGGGAACTTTGGGCAGTGCGCTCGGGTCAAAGCCGCAAGAAGGCCGAGGCCTCGGGCGTCAAGGTGAACGAAGTGAAAGACAAGTCTGCGTTCCAGTCCAGGATGAAGCCTGTTTACGCCAAGTTCCTTGCTGCAAATCCGTCACTTGAAGAATGGGTCACGGCAATTCAGTCGACGAAGTAAGCAAAATTACCGCTTATCCTGCCCGGGCGCTTCGGCGTCCGGGTTTTTGCGTCGGAGGACTCTGTGTCGATAGCTGAACCAACTGGCCCTGACGTGGACGTCAAAGGTCCCAAATCGCTTGCTGAGAGATTCATGGACCGGCTTGCATCGCTATGCCTTCTCGTGGCCGGCGTTCTTCTGGTCTGTCTCATTGTCATTTTCGGCTGGCTGGTTTTCGGCCGCTATATTCTGAACGACACGCCGACCTGGGTCGAACAGGTATCTCTCGTGCTTGTCGTCTACATAACCTTTCTTGGCGCGGCTGTTGGCGTGCGGCAGAAAACGCACCTCAGTATCGACTTTATGCGCGACGCTTTATCACCAGGTCCGCGGATGGCGCTGACGCTGCTGTCCGACATCATGATGATCGCCTTCGGCGGTTTCATGCTCTGGCAGGGGTGGGGTCTTGTGGCGTCGAATTTCGAACGGGCAATCCCGATGATCGGTGTATCGGAAAGCTGGCGTGCCGCGCCGCTCGTCATCAGCGGTGTCATGATCATTTTGTTTGCCGGCGCCGATATGCTGTTTCGTATCAGGCATGGCGAAAAGCATAAGGCTTAGTACATGGGGCTCATCATTCTTTTCGGCCTGTTCTTTGTGGGCCTGTTTGCCGGCGTGCCGGTTGCATTCGCACTCGGCTTTGCGGCGGTTATAGGGTTCCTTTATGAGGGATTGCCGCTGTTCGTTGCCTTTCAGCGGATTCTTTCCGGTATTTCGGTCTTTTCGCTTCTGGCGATTCCCTTTTTCATTTTTGCCGGCGAACTGATGCTGCAGGGCGGGATCGCGGTCCGGCTGGTCCGGCTTGCCGCCGCCGCTGTGGGGAACATGCGCGGTGGGCTGGGAGTCGTCAATGTGGTGTCCTCCATGCTGTTTGGCGGTATCTCCGGGTCGGCGGTTGCCGATACCTCGGCTTTGGGTTCAATCCTCATGCCGGTGATGAAGGAAAAGGGATACGACACCGACTACGCGGTCAATGTGACGGTCACCTCCTCAATTGCCGGTATTGTCATTCCACCGAGCCACAACATGATTCTCTTCGCCGTGGCGGCGGGGGGAGTTTCCGTCTCCAAGCTGTTTATTGCCGGAATCATTCCCGGCATCCTCATGTGTTTGTGTCTCGGCATCACCGCCTATCTGGTTGCCGTGCGGCGCGGTTACGGTTCGGAGCCCTTTCCGGGCTGGCGGATGCTTGCTGTCAGTTTCGTTGTGGCAATTCCAGGGCTTTTTACCGCCGTGATCATTGTCGGCGGCGTTCTCTCCGGCGTCATGACGGTGACCGAGTCGGGCGCTTTCGGCGCCATCTACGCAATTCTGGTGACGGCTCTGGTTTATCGGGAACTGAGCTGGCATGGCTTCAAACAGGCGGTCGTGCGCTCGGTCCGCACCACCGCGATGGTGATGATGCTGGTCGGCTGCGCTTCAGCCTTCGCCTATCTGCTGGCGCTTTACCAGGTTCCGGCAATGCTGGCCGGGGCCCTGACCTTTGTGTCCAACGAGCCGCTGGTCATTCTGCTGATGCTCAATATCATTCTCCTGATTCTGGGGATGATTATGGATATGGCGGCGCTGATACTGATCTGTACGCCGATCTTCCTGCCGGTGGTGCGCGATCTGGGCATGGATCCTATCCAGTTCGGTATTATCATGATGATGAACCTGGGGTTGGGCCTTTGCACGCCGCCGGTCGGAGCCTGCCTGTTCGTCGGCTGCGTTATCGGCGAGGCCAAGATCGAACAGGTGGTCAAGACCATCTGGCCGTTTTATCTCGCGATACTCGTGGCGCTTCTGTTGACGACCTATATACCGGCGATATCCATGACCCTTCCCGGTCTGTTTGAATAAGGCCCGGGTGCTTTGAACAAGACCAGTGAATCTGAATAGGGAACAACGATGCTTGAGAGACTTCTGATAACCGGGGCGTCCGGTGGTCTGGGCCGGATGGTGCGCGGCCGTCTCGCACATGTGGCGAAATCGGTCCGTTTGTCCGACATTACGGACCCGGGGGCAGCGGGAGAAAAGGAGGAAGTCGTTGTCTGCGATCTGGGTGATGCCGATGCGGTGAACAGTATTGTGGCGGGTTGCGACGGGATCCTGCATCTGGGCGGAATTTCAGTGGAGGACAAGTTCTCCAGGATTCTCAACGCTAACATTCAGGGCGTGTTCAATCTCTATGAAGCCGCGCGCAAGAACGCTTCGCCCAGGATCATTTTCGCCAGTTCAAACCACGCGATCGGTTTTCATCGCCAGGACGAACATCTCGATGCCTCGGCCTCACTTATGCCTGATGGTCTTTACGGCGTGTCGAAGTGTTTCGGCGAGGCGATGGCGTCGCTTTACTACAACAAGTTCGATGTCCAGACAGCCATCGTGCGGATCGGTTCCTGTTTCCCCGAGCCGGTTGATCACCGCATGCTTTCGACCTGGCTCAGCTGCGACGATTTCATTTCCCTGATCGAATGTGTGTTCCGCGCCCCGCGTCTTGGGTGCCCGATCATTTATGGCGCTTCAAACAACGACACCATCTGGTGGGACAATTCCGCCGCCGCCTACCTTGGCTGGAAGCCGAAAGACAATTCCGCCGTTTTCCGTGAGAAGCTGGATAGGACCGTGCCGTTAGTGGATTCAGGTTCGGTCCAGGCCGTATATCAGGGCGGAAAATTCACTGCCGATCCGATACTTGAAGAGTAGACATTGTCCGAACGATGGGCGATAGCTCTTGTGGCATTCCTGTGAGATTTCGTTTCCCGTCCCGTCACGCTCGTCCTCAGTATTTCGTTTCTCTTGGTGCTGCTTTCGCACATGCGGCTTTGGGCTCGGTTCAGATCCTGCTCAAGGCGGCGGGAAGCGCTATCGACAGATGCGTTTTCGATTAAATCTGAGAGGGGAACCGGTAAGGCTCCGCAAGCGCACTCTATTGATGCTATTGCTCAAATTCCTCGCAGGACAGACCAAGATAGGCCAGACCTTCGGACAAAAAATCCCCGAGCATGGGCGTTCCCATGAGGTACTCAGCGGTGTGCTCGTTGTGAGCCCGCTGGGCTTCGGCACGAAACCGGCTCCAGTCCTTGGCTGACTCGCCGTCGCGTCCAAGCCAGACCAGGGCCACCAGATCCGACTGCTCGTCCTCGTTCAGATCGGAGATGACTGAAGTCATTTCATCGGCGACCGGATCATTGGAATAGCCCCCCAGAACCTCGAGTACCCCGTCATCGGTGGTATTTGATGCCGGATCGGATTCTACTGGTTCAACCTTCGCATCGTACTGATGCGCCTTGGCGATCAGAAAGCAAACTTTCTCGGGACTGATTTCGAGCATTGTATTCATCTCCCTTCTGGCTTGCTGTGCGGACCGAACCAGTCGGGCCAAGACAGTTTTCAAGTTCAATAGAACTGATGGCCGGGCCGCTCCATGACCTGAGTCAATTCTGCATGATGGCAGAACGCGGGATCATCCGGTTGAGGCGCTCAGCTGCGCATAGAAAGTTTTGCATTCCACCTCGCGGCCGCGGACGACTGCCTACCTCAGCCCGGGTCAGACCGCGTTGAGCGTCAAAGGAGCCCTCTATCCGGGCAAGGGGAAGGGAGCGCCACATAAGTAAACCTCAGTGACCGCATAAAAATGAGCAGAACGCACAGCATAGTCGTGCTGCATCTTACGTGCCAGCAACTCGGAGCTCCCGTGTGGATCGATCATGAGTGTCCGGTTTTGCGGCCCGAAACACGATACGGAGCCGTTCCCCGAGTTCGATTAATCACGGCTCATTACGATCAGTGGTGCCGTTGATTACATTGCCGCCAAAACGGCGGGATAGTGGTTTCGCCAACAATCTGCGGCCTGTTCGGCAAGTCAGGCAAAACGCAGCGACTGGCCGATCCCCATGGTTTCAGCCTTGATGAGCATCGCATGACCCAGGGCGATATCGGTGGTGCTGAGGCCACGATGCCAGAAAAGGTTGGTTTCCCCGTCGCTTTCCCGGCCGGGCTTTGCGCCGGCGACGATCTGACCCATTTCGCCGTGAATGGACTCGGCGGTGACTCTGCCTTCGTCCACATGACGCCGCAGGGAACCGTAAGGAAGACCCGGCCGACACTGTCCCCAGTCGTCCACGACGATTTTATCCATCATGTCCGTGAGGGACATTTCGACTGCGCTCATAGTGCCGTAAGGCACAACGAAAGCACCTTTCTTGACCCACTCGGTCAGAAAGAGCGGGGTGGGTTCGGGCAGGCGCGAGGCCTCGACGAGGATATCGGCGCCCTCCAGGCAGTCCTGCCAGTTATCGACAACCCTGATCCGCTTGCCGAGGTCTTTTTCAAGGCGCGCACCGAAGGCATCGCGGCTTTCCGGACGGCGGGAGTGCACGCGTATTTCGTCGAAATCGAACAGATGGTCTAAAAGGCGCACGTTCCAGTATGCGGTGCCGCGCGCGCCGATATGTCCGAGAATCCTGCTGTTCTTGCGGGCCAGGTATTTGGCGCCGATTGCCGTGACTGCCCCGGTGCGCATGTCAGTGATCGAAGTGGCGTCGATGACCGCTTTGGGAACCCCGGTCTCCGGGTCGAACAGGTTCAGCAGCGCGAACTCGGAGGGCAGGCCTTTCTTGTAGTTGTCGACGAAGTCGCCGACGACCTTAACTCCGGCAACCCCGAGAGGTTTGATATAGCCGCGCAGGACATTGAAGTGCCCCTTGTCCGAGGATTCGGGCACAAGGTGCACCCGCGGTTCGATCACGGTCTGCTGCAAACCCTGAGCGTGCAGGGCCTTCTCGACGGCGGCGATAATCTCGTCATTTGTCAGCGCCAGTTCCCGAACGTCGGGGCCGTTGATGTACTTGATGAAAATTTCTTCCATGACCGGTTCCCTGGCGTAAATGTTATGTGCTGATGCCGACAATCTGTTCGCGCAAAGTTGTATAGACAACTAGAGGGAAATTCCCACACGATCAAGAGTGGAAATCAGTAGGGACGAGGAATCCGCATCCGTTGAAGTGGCGTTCATGCGCGCCGTACCTGTAGGGAGTCTGCGCGCGTCGTTGGCTCAAATGCGTGAAAGGACACCTGCAACTGTTTCCTCAAACCCCGACGGCCTGCTTATACAACGAAGCCGTACAATGCCCATTCTGTGTCCGAGACTTCATGGGCGAGTCGTTCCCATTCCGCATGCTTGACGGCGACGAAGCTTTGGTGAAGCTGGGCCCCCATGGCCTCTTTCGCGAAAGCTGAATTCTCAAGCCGCTCAATCGCTTCGAGCCAGGTCCGCGGCAGGTTCTTACTAATTCCTTTGGCTTCGCCGTTTCCTTCCAAGGGGGGACCGGGATTCGCCTTGGCCGCGATCCCGTCGAGAGCGGCTGCCAGCGTTACGGCAGCAACGAGGTATGGGTTCGCGTCGACGCCGGCGACCCGGTGCTCGAAATGCCGTGCGTGTCCCGGGGTTGCCGGGACACGCACGGCGGTGGTTCGGTTGTCGAACCCCCAGGAGTCAGAGGCAGGCGAGTAAACAGTGGAGGCAAAGCGTCGCCAGGAGTTCAGAAACGGTGCCAGGATCACCATGCTGTCGCCAATCGTGTTGCGCACGCCCGCTATGGCGTGCAGCATCAGGGGGCTCAACTCTCCATCCTTCCCGTCAGCAAAGAGGTTCTTTCCTTTGTCATCCGCCAAAGACAGGTGCAGGTGCATGCCCGAGCCGGCCTCTCGCCCGAAGGGCTTTGCCATGAAACAGGCTTCCACCCCGAATCGCCTGGCGACTGACCGGATCAGTCGCTTGGCGATGACGATATCGTCGGCCGCCCGCGCAAGTTCCCGATAGCGAATAGTCAGCTCGTACTGACCTACGGCGTATTCGGAAATCAGTGATTCCAAAGGCAGGTCGAGTTGGGCGGCACCTTTGTAGATGGCCTCAAAGAGGGGCGACATCTCGTCAAGTTCATCGACGGACATGGTGTTGTGCGCCTGGGGCCTTCTTCCCGTGAGGAGGTAGCGTGCAGGCTGATAGTGGCCTTCCGCGTCGCGTTCTTTGTCAATCAGATAGAATTCAAGTTCGAATGCGCCCATTGGCGAGAAACCGGAGTCCCTTGCCCTTTTGATCTGCCGCATCAGGGCATGTCTGGGCTCGGCGTCAAACGGGGTTCCGTCAGACTCATACATGCTGACGAGCACCAGACCCCGGTTTGTGTGGGGTTGAAAGCCAAGTGTTCCCGGCAGTGGCCAGCAGCGTTTATCGCCTCCGCCGTCGGTCAGAACCAGGCCCGTGGCATCGACGTCCTCGCCGGCAACATCCTGTCCAAACAGGGAACTCGGCATCGGGCGTCCCGAAAGGTAAAGCGCCTCCATCTCGTGGCGCCGGATCGTCTTGCCCCGGCCGATGCCATGACAATCCGTCATGACGACATCTATTGCCTGCACGTCGGGGTTCTTTGACAGGAACGCCGTTGCTTCGTTGGGGTGGCTGCCGCTTGGCGATGGCATGTTCATTTCTATGTCAGTCCAAAATTTTCAATACGTCAGAATTTTCGGATGGGGCAGGGTACCTTTTCCGTTTCCGTGGGCACCAGTCGCGTCGATCAAGCGAATGCGCCGTGCTTGAGAAGAAAGCGCGCGCCTTCCGCGATATCGGTGCGGATGGCCCGTGCAGCCGCTTCGGCGTCTGTGCGCTCAAGGGCTTCCAGGGCTTCATCATGGTAGTCGATGCCGAGAATGTCTGACAGGCGTCCATTGAAGCTGGCCGCAAACTGACGCAGAAACGGTCCGACCTGCAACCACAGTGTCTCGATAAGGAAGATCTGGGAGGCGGAGCGGCTGGCGCTGTATATCAGAAACTTGAACTGATAATTGTGGAGCAGGTACGCGTCGATGTCCTCGTTGCGAGCGGCCTTGGTGAGGGCGGCACATTCTTTCCTGATCGCCTTCAGTTCCCTCGCCGTCACGTTCCGGGCCGCGCATTCGGTGGCTGCGCCTTCGCAGATCTGGCGCGTGTTCATGAGATCGGCGAAGCGCTCGCGGGTCATCGGCGGCAAAACCAGCGATCCATTCGGCAGTTGTGCCAACGCTCTCAGCGACTGAAGCCGCAGCAAAGCCGCCCGCACGGGCATGTCGCTTGTGCCGAGTTCCTGGGCAAGCTTGCGTGATGTCAGCTTTCGTCCTGGCTCTATCTGTCCGGCCATGAGCGCCCGGGTCAGGCGCTGGTAGACGATCTCATGCAGCGGGGGTGCGTCAATCGTGCCGAGGCCAATGGGGGACGTGACTTTCAATTCTCTCTCCGCCTCTCCCACGACTGATGCAGCTTATGGAGAGTTGAGCGTTTGGATTGTGGTAATGTCGGATTAGTACAGGATCTCCGCGACGTCCACAATATTGCGATCTGTGATCGCAGCAGTCAGCCGGAGATCGGCCCTTTACTGACTGTATCCCGGCATGGGCAGGGCTTGATCGAAAGCTTTCAGCCGGTGATTTCCTTCCGTCACGCCAGGTTGTAGCGCTTGTATTTTGCGATCGCAGATCGTAAAAATAATGCCTTCTCTCGATTGGAAAGCAAGAATGACCTTTACCGGAAAAACCTGCATGGTGACCGGAGCGACCTCCGGAATTGGATTGGCCATCGCTGAAGAGCTTGCGGCGAAAGGGGCCGATCTCCTGCTGGCCGGACGGAATGAACGCACAGGGCAGGAGGTTGCATCTTCTCTGCGCGCAACCGGGGCAAAGACCTCGTTTGTCGCGGCGGATCTTACGGACCGGGCATCGTCGCAAGCTATTCTCGAGGCAGCCCTGACGAGCTTCGGACGTATCGACGTCCTGATCAACAACGCCGGCCTTCTGGTCAACGGGGCAGTGCTGGAGTGCAGCGACGAAGATTGGGACCAGACCATGGAGGTCAATCTGTCGGCGGCCTTTCGTCTGACGCGCGCGGTTCTGCCAACGATGCTTGCCCAGGGGGCAGGATCGATTGTCAACGTCGCTTCGGACTGGGCCTTGATGGGGGCAAAGGGATCGGTCGCATATTGTGTTTCCAAGGCGGCTCTGGCGCAGCTGACCCGCTGTGTGGCCCTCGACTATGCGATGGCTGGAATCCGGGCGAACGCGGTCTGCCCGACGGATACTGACACTCCGATGCTCGACCGGGCCTTTGACGGTGACGATCGGGACTGGAAAGTCCGAACCCTCGCAGCCAGCATTCCGCTCGGCCGGGTCGCACGTGCGGATGAAGTTGCCAAGGTGGTCGCCTTTATCGCCTCTGACGAAGCCAGTTTCATCACCGGAGCCATGATCCCGGTTGACGGCGGAACCTCGGCTCAGTAACGGAATTTTTCTTGCCGGACACCGGCTCTGAGGTTGGGAATGAGAACGGCTGCATTACAGCGCAGGCCTGATACTGGTAAGGAGACCTGCGGACTGTGTCCTCCAGGAGGAACTGTGTGGGGGCGCCGTGTTATTTGACGAGACGCTTGCGCAGAGCCCGTACGGCGCAGCCCGGCGTGGTCAGAACCGGTGCCGACGTCACTTGGCGAACGAGGGGTGCGGCACGTGCCAGCGAGAACTGCCCGAGGACCAGCGCATCCAGGGGGCCGAGATCGCGGCAGGCTTCCGCCGCCAGCCGGTCATGGGCGTCGCCATCGCCTTGTTTCAATGCCGCAAGCGCGGCATCGACCAGGATCGGCTTGACGGTTATGCTGCGTCCGCGCGCAGCAGCCATGGCTTGAAGTTCTGCTTCCAGCGCCGGGAGCGATGGTCCGAATGTGACCAGCAGTCCGATGGAGTCGCCAAGATCGAGCGCTTCCTCGAACGCGGATTCGTTTGGCCTCAGGACCGGTATGGTAAGTCGCGTCTTCACAGCGTTGATTGCCGGGCCGAAGGCGGAGCAGGTGAACAGAATCGCCAGCGTTTGGCCCGCTCGGCCTGCAGTGCCTGCGGCGTAGTCAGCAAGCACTTGAAAGCGTTCCATTATACTGTCGTCCAGTCGACCGGCTTCGGCCAGATCGATCGCCAGGGAAGTATCGAGCAGATCGAAGCAGGCGGCTTGCGGCCAGTCGGCGGCAAATGCCGCGCGGGCGGGCAATAGGGATTCTTCCAGCGCGTGGATCAGTGCGATGCGGGGTGAGTGGTCAGACGTCATTATCTTTCTCCCGTACTTTCAGTGCCCGGATCAGCCCGGCGTCACGCTCGGCTTCCAGGTCCGCTATGGAACGACCGGCGGCTTCTTCGGCAATGCCGGCGATCAGCAGGTCGCAGACCTCGGGTGTGAGGTCCCGCGATCCCAGGGTTTTCCAGCGGCGGGCCTGACTTGGCCCGAGATGGGCGAGATAATGTGCCATGCCCCCGGTTCCACCGCCCAGATGGTAGGCCATATGTGCCCCCACGACCGACCAGCGCAATCCGGGGCCGTGGCGCAGGGCCGCATCCACCGACGCCACATCGGCGATGTCCTCGGCGACAATATGCACTGCCTCCCGCCAGAGCGCCGAGGCAAGGCGATTGGCGATGTGGCCCACAGCGTCTTTTTTGAGCCGAGCGGGTATCCGGCCGATACCGCGATAAAAGGCTTCGGCCCGCTCAAGGACCCGCTCCTGCGTACCATACAGCTCGACAAGGGGAATCAGATGTGGCGGATTGAAGGGATGGGCGGTTATGAAGCGGTCCGGGTTTCGCATCTCGGGCGTCAGGTCCGACCAGGTCAGGGCGGAGGTCGAAGACGCGATGATTGCATCCTCGGTCGCGGCTGCCTCGATCTCGGTATAGAGTGCCCGCTTGAGCGGGATCTGCTCGGGTGCATTTTCCTGAACAATGTCGGCTTGCGCCACAGCCTCAGGCAGGCTGGCGGTCACAGTCAGATGTCCTCGGGGCAGGTTTCCTCCGGGGCCGGTCTGGCCGACTTCTGCCAACTGTGCGAGCGGTCGCGTCAGACGTTCGGCGAAGCCTTCGCGCCGCTCCGCGGCCGGATCCCAGGCGCGCACGTCATGCCCATGGGCCAGGCAGAGAGCGGCCCAGCTTTCTCCAATCAATCCGCAGCCAATGACGGCGACGCACCATTTAACCGGTTCTGACATCTGACCTCAAAATTGCGATATGCGATCGCAGTTATATTGATAGGTGGATCGTAAGACAACGGGTTTGAACTGAGCCGGCGCTGTGGACCAGATGCATGGCACAGTCTTGGCCGCGATGGCGTTGCCTTACGCCTGCATAACCGGCGATAGTGACCACGACGAAATCAATCAGACCAGGCCGGTGATCTGAATGATGCCGAGGCAACGATCGACGGAAACAGCGCCTACAACCTGATTTTTCAGGATCAGTACGGTGAGTTCGATCAGGCGGTTGCCTACATCGGTCAGACCGGTGAAGACAACTCGATCAGCCAGTGGCAGAAAAGCGGCTCTGAAAACTCCGCGATGGCGAGCATTGAAAATTCGAGCAACAACGTCGTGACGGTTTACCAGAACCGAAACTAGCGTTGAATTGGGGAGGGGAGGCGTGGACCGTCCTGTCCTGCGCCTTCCCGGCCCGAATTGTCTGCTCTGAGCGATTATAGAGCAGAAGCAGTGTTAGAAAAGGCAGCCTCGTGTCTGTAAACGGTGCAAATTCGACCAGCAGATTTTTCCAGCCCGCGATAACCTTGATCCAGCGCGGGCTGTTGCCTGTTCTGTTCGCAGTGCCCATCGCGTTGCTGGCGGATGTGTCTTTTGCGACGATGAACGAAGCCGTCGTCGAAGCGGGCGGCCAAAGCGGAAACTTCAACCGGATCGATGTCTGGCAGGTCAGCGGATGGGACGGCAGGATCACGGTTCACCTCAATTCGCTCCATCAAATACCAGGACTAAACAGCTAGCCGGCGGTCACGGTCTGCGACATTGCGCTGACAATCTCTTTGGCCCGGATAGGGAGCACGGAAAGCAGAGTATCGCTTAAGCCGTGTGTTGCTTCGCAGCAGCCCTGCAGAAATATACCCGCCTCGCAGTCCGGCGTGGTTTCAACGCGGTAGTCACGTCCGACCTCGTCATTGACGAAGTACTTCTGCAGCGGTTTCAGCAGCTCTTTGTGATGCTGCCTGTTGTAACCGGTTGCGAGTACGACGGCATCGTAGCGACAGGTCATCTGAGGGCTGTCGTCCAAACTGAGGATCTCGAGCGCAACGGCGTCCTGATCGACATCGACACGGCCGATCCTGCGTCGATAAAACACATTGTGCCGTTGCGTGGACGTAACCTTCTGTTGATAGAGAACATCGAAGATTGATTCGATCAGGTCGAGATCGGCAACCGCGTAATTGGTGTTGCCGAATTCGTACAGCAGATTCTGGCGATCTTCGGACGGTTGCCGATAAACATAATCGGTATAGTCGGTGTTGAAGATCTGATTGACGAAGGGGCTGCTGTCCGCAGGCCTCATGGCCGGCGCGCGCGAAATCATATCGACCGAGATGTTCGGGTCTCTGTCGTGCAGGTCGAGAAAAATCTCGGCGGCGCTCTGACCGGATCCGATGATGGCGACACGCTTCGGATGTTTTAGCTGGCTGATCGCATCAAGATAATTAGAGGAATGAAAAACTCTCGGATGCGCAGACCAGGGCTGGAATTCGTCCGGTATCCTGGGTGAACCGCCGACGCTGATTACCACGTTCTGTGCAAGGCGTTCGCTTTCCTGTCCGCTATTCGAACGCGACCTGACACGAAGACACTGTACCTTTCGCCCTGACAGTTCGGGTTCGACACTGAGCACTTCTTCTCCATAGTCGCAGTGATCGGCAAACTGGTCGGCGACCCATGACAGATAGTCGTTGAATTCATGCCGGCTGGGATAAAAAGTGTTCAGGTTGATAAAGTCCTGAAGTCGCTGCTTCTGGTGCAGATAGTTTATAAAGCTGAACCGGCTTGCCGGGTTTCGCAGCGTTACCAGATCCTTCAGAAACGAGATCTGCATACGGCTGTTGTCCAGCAGCATGTTGCCGTGCCAGACAAAGGTTGGGCTCCTTTCAAGAAACCGAAAGTTGAAGCCGGCCGCCGTCGGGGCCGTTTCGCGAAGAGCGGCTGCGAGCGCGAGATTCGACGGTCCGAAGCCGATACCGATCGCATCGTAGGTTCGTGGGCGTACGACGGATGGTGTTGTCTGAGTGAGAAGCATGGAGTCAGCCTTCGTGCACGGTTGTTGCCGCAGATTTTTTATTGCCCGGAACCATGGTCCGTCATCGAAGCGCGGCTTTGGTCTGCGGTTCGATCAATCCACAGCCGGTCGGCGAAAAAACGCTCTCTGAGCAGCATGACCAGCATCGCGCGCTTATGGGGAAAGTCGAATTCCTTGATCTTGGAAAATCCGGACTTTTCGAGATTCCGAATCTGCTGATGATGGTCGGCACGGGGTTCGCCGACAATTCTTTGGGTGCGATGGTCGTCCAGAAACATGTAGTGGACCAGTGAGGGCAGCCATGCTGTGATCCAGGCACGCCCCCGCACAGAATCTTCGCCGATCAGAACGTGCCAGCCGCGGTCGTAGTCGTTGGCGTCATAGTAGGCGCCGAGCCGGTTCTCCTTTGCCCAGTAGACTTCGAAGTAACCAAAGGGCACACCGTCGAAGCACCCGATCAGCGGGATGGTGTGAGGGTCGGCCAGCTGACTTTCGAGGTAGTTCCGGTGTTTGAGAAGGTCGCCGTCCTCCTGCCAGAACTGTGCAACGCGGGGATCGTTCATCCAGCCGTGAAAGCGATCGAGGTCTTCCCCGATATCGGCGACGCGAAACGACAGCGTGCGCGCAAGCCAGGGGATGTAGCGGGTATAGACCGTTCCTGTGGGTTTGGGAGCGCGTCTCGGATGGCGCCGTCCGTCACTCATGATATGCTGTTGTGCGTAGCCGTTGTTGCCCGGTACCCTGAGCCAGAGATCGGGCTGCTGCCAGAGCCGCTCGCAGGAAATTTCGAGCGCGCCGTCTGCGGTCTTCAGGGCGGTGCCGTCGTCGAGCAGCATTCTGGCCAGGACGTCATGCACCTGCAGTTTTAGGGTGGTTCGATCCGGCTGCTGCGCAAAGCAGGATTCAAGCGCCGAAAGAGCTGCCAGACGTCGCATCCCGTCATCATCGGCTTCGTCGTCCGTCAACTTCAGGGTCAGGCTATTCTCGTCTGCTCTTGTCTGCCAGCTCTGCAGGACATCATTGCCGAGCCAGACGACCAGATTCAAGCCGTTCCATGTCGACATCAAAGGCTGGTCGAGGGCTCCGCACAAGGTGGGAAAACCGGAAGCGGTTTCGGAGAACGCCTGAGTGTTCGAGAGCATTGGTGTCATCTCCTTCTATCATTCTCGGAGAGCCGGGGGCGGCGGGTTTTGCCGTTCGGGGTCACGATGCCGTCCTCGTTGGCTCTGAAAGTGCCTGCGCGGCACCGAGGTTCGCAGCATCAGGGTTTAACGGGGGAACGGTCTTTGGTTTCGGCGAGATCGGTTGCAGAAGACCGCTGTCGCAGCGAACTACGCGATCCGCCACATGGAAGTAGCGGTCGTCGTGGCTGACGGCGATGATGGTTCGGCCGCTGCGTTTCAGTTCAGGCAAAAGTTCGGTGTAGAAGTAGTCGCGAAACAGCGGGTCCTGGTCCGCTGCCCACTCGTCGAGCAGCAGGATCGGGCGGGCTTCCACATAGGCAGCAAGCAGGGTAAGGCGTTTGCGCTGCCCCTGGGACAGCCGCGTCGTAGACAGCTTGTCGCCGTGAATGGAAACTTTGTGCTCCATGCGCAGGCGCTCAATGAAGGCCTGAGCAACGGCAATGTCGAACAGACCGTTCGGACCGACCAGGCGCTCGAAAAGATGCGCATTGGAAAAAGCGGTGGCGAAGTGCTCGCGGTACCAGCCTCGCTGTTCGTCGGTGACGATGGTCTTGCCTAGTTGCAGGACCCCGGATGAGGGACGGTAAAGGCCCGACAGCAGTTTCATCAGTGTCGATTTTCCGCTTCCGTTGCCACCGACGATGAACAGCGTTTCCCCTGCACCGACCTCCAGGTTGATCGGACCGAGATGGAAACCCTGGTCGTCTCCCGACGACGGATAGTCGTAGGTCACGGATTCCAGGGATAGCAGATTGCCGCGGGTCGGCGTGGTTGCCGCGTTCGAAGGTGCCTGAGGCGCCGGAAATGCCTGCCGGTGTGCCGTAAGACGCAGAGACTCGATTTTGGTAAGCGCGACACTGCCGGTCATCAGTATCGGCAAAGTGCCGACCAGATCGTTCAGCGGCATGCGCAGGAACATCAGGACCAGAACGAAGGCTGCCATGCGTTCTCGGGGGATCGCCAGAAGTTCACCGACGATGAAGATAGCGCAGGTCAATCCGAGGATCAGCAGGGCCGTCCAGCTCACGCTCAGGACCCAGTAACGGTCTGCGTGGACCTCGGTGGCGCGTGCGAAGTCTGCGACGGGTTCGAAGTCCCGCTCGTAGAAACTGCGTTTGCGCGCGGTATTCAGCGCCAGTTCGTAGCGTCCTTCGATGGCATCCTGATAGCCGGCATAGAGACGGTCGTCGGTTTCTCTAACCTGTTTCATAAGGCAGCGCATACGCAGGACCCAGACCTGTGCGAAGGCAACCCCCAGTCCGACAACGGCGGCGCTCAGAAGGAACAGCTCCCACGACAACCAGGCCAGATAGATGAAACCTCCAATCACCAGGACAGCGTTGTAGAAGATGAAGGGAACCCGGTTGAAGGCCATGCCGATCGAGGCGATGTCCTTGGTTAATGTTGCGTAGAGCGAAGGCGTGCCGATTGCCTCGAGTTGTTCGACGTCGGTGTCCAGGACCCGCTTTATGGTCGACAGCCGCATGTCGTAGACCACGCGGTGTCCCAGTGCGGTGAGCAAGGCCTGCGAGGCAAAGCCGCAGGCGAACACCACTGCCAGCAGACCGGCCAGCACGCCGATCTGCCGGATATCGAGCGGGGTGGGATCGACGATCATTCCGTTGATCGCATCGATGACGGCCAGACCGGCGATCGCACTGACCGCACCGCAAGCGAGCGCAAGCGTCAGCAGCCAGCGAAACCTGCTCAGAAGGGAACGAACCAGGTTCATATCGGCAAGCCTTTTGCGTTGCGTAAGTGGGAATGGCGGTGACTCATAGCGTTTCCAGCAGCTCCGCCATGAAGTTCATATCGTCATCGTCATTGCGTCCGAGGGCTCGCTCCACGCGCGCCGCCATGTCGCGCAGCACCGGCGCTCTGAACAAATCGGCCAGCGGAATGTCGCAATCGAACGCGGCCCGAATCCGCACCTGTATCCGCACCAGATGGAGGGAGTGGCCGCCGAGCAGGAAAAAGTCATCGCCCAGACTGATGTCCGACGTCGCCAGGACCTCTTGCCAAATGGCCGCCAGCTGTATTTCCGTGTCGCCTTCCGGCGGCTCGAAGCGTTCGGATGTCGTGAATTCAGGGGCGGGAAGTGCCTTTCGGTCTACCTTTCCGTTGGCGTTCAGTGGCAGTCGGTCGAGTGGAATCATCGCTGCCGGGATCATGTAAACCGGCAGACGTTCGCGAAGATAATCGCTCAGTGTTTTCGGAATAACGGCCGCATTGCTGTCGTCGGAACAGCCATCCAAGTCGGCGGCGAAGTAAGCGCAAAGGATCGTCTCGTGGCCCGGTGACTGATGTGCCGTAACCACTGCCTGACGCACTGCGGGGTGCGATTCCAGTACGGCTTCCACTTCGCCAGGCTCGATCCGAAAGCCGCGTATCTTGAGCTGCTGATCACTTCGTCCGAGAAATTCTATGATGCCGTCGCTGCGTCGGCGTGCAAGATCACCCGTCCGGTAAAGTCGGCTGCCGGATCCGGAACCCGGTGCAGTCTCGTCGGCAAAGGGATTGGGTACGAAGGCGGCTGCAGTGAGAGCCGGCAGTCGGCTGTATCCGCGTGCCAATCCTATGCCGCCGATGTACAGGTCCCCGGTCACACCGGCCGGAACCGGTTCCAGCGTGTTGTCGAGAACATAAAGCCTGTTGTTGGCGATCGGGTGGCCGATCGGAAGCACCGGAGCGTCGACGCTTGTGACCGGCCAGGATGAGGACCAGATGGTGGTTTCCGTCGGGCCATAGACGTTGAGCAGTCGAACGCCACGATTAAGAAGCTTTGTGGCGAGATCCGCGCCCAGCGTTTCACCGCCACACAAGGCGAGAAGGCCGTTCCATCGGGTTTGGGGCAGCTCCGCCAGTGATTCCTTGGCCTCTGCCTGCTCTACCAGCATGAGCCAGGTGGCGGGCGTCGCCTGCAGGACCGTGATGGCATGTGTGTCCAGTAGTTTCAGCAAAGCACTGGGGTCCTGCGCCTGAGTCCGGCTGGCCACGACCGTACAGGCACCGGTCACCAGCGGCAGGAAGAGTTCGAGCCCGGCGATGTCGAACCCGAGCGTCGTGACCGCAAGCAGGCGGTCGTCCGGTATCAACCGTAACTGGTCTTGCATGGCTTTGAGAAAGTTGACGAAGGCCTGCCGATCGATCTGTACGCCTTTCGGCACACCTGTCGATCCGGAGGTGTAAAGCGTGTAAGCCAGCTGGCGCGGATGAAACGGACGCTCAAGATTCTGATCGTCCAGCTTTTCGACGTCCGGGCGGATTGCTTCCAGCGAGATTGCGGTCGCCGCGTTTCGTACAACTGCGTGCGTCGTATCACAGGTCAGTACGAACGCCGGAGCGGCATGCTTGAGAATATGTGCATTCCGAAGTGCCGGTTGATCCGGGTCTATGGGCAGGTGGGCGCCGCCCGCCTTTTGGATAGCCAGAAGCGCGATCAGCAGATCGGACACACGCGGCAGACACATGCCGACCAGAACATCCCTGTCGATCCCCCGCGAAATCAGCCAGCGCCCGAGCTGGTTGGCGCGCCGATTGAGTTCGTCATAGGTCAACTGGGCATCGTCGAACACAGCAGCAATGCTATCGGAGGAGGTTTGAACGCGCCGCTCGAACAGCGTCAGCATATCTTCGCCGGGATTGAGTTTTGCGGCGCTGTTGTTCCATCTTTCCAGCTTTTCCCGCCGTTCGCCTTCGTCGAGCATTGCCAGCGCATCGATCCGGCTATCGGGGGAGTCCAGCATCCCGGTTACAATCCGCTGAAAGTGTCGGCCCATCTGCGCGATGGTGGCGCTGTCGAAGAGTTCGGTCGCGAACTCGATCTCGCAGCGAATGCTGTCGGTGGATCGGGCATCGGGATAAAATACGTCGAGCGAGATATCGAACTTTGCGGTTGTCTCCTCGACTTGAAGAGGTTCGACGGAAAGACCCGGAAAGGTCAGCCCGGTGGTGGATGGGACCTGAAGATTGAACAGAGTCTGAAACACCGGACTGCGTCCCGGATCCCGTGTCGACGCGAGGCGGTCAAGCAGCAGTTCGAATGGCAAAGCGGCATGGTCAAGCGCAGCGCGTACCTCGTCGCGCAAGCGGGTGCATAAAGCACTTACCGTTGTTGCCGGGTTTAGGTCTGCGCGGTAGACCTGCGTATTGACGAAGAAGCCGACGAGATCGTTCAACTCGTCATGTGGGCGTCCCGCATTGGGGACACCGACCGCGAAATCGCATTGCCCGCTGTAACGCCCGAGTAGTAGTTGCCAGGCGGCCAGCAGAGCGACAAAAGGCGTACAGTTCTGGGTTTGGCAGAATGCGCGCAAGTCGGTCGCCATCGACTGTGGCAACGTGAAGCGCTCCCGGCTGCCGTGCTGTGAGCGGCTGTCCTGTCGTGGCCGGTCGGTCGGCAGATCCAATGCCGGAAGATCGTTGCCGAGGTAGGACATCCAGTAAGAGAGTTCCCGCTCGTATCTCTCGCCCGTCAGCCAGTTCCGCTGCCAGACCGCAAAGTCGGCATACTGGATCGGCAGAGCCGACAGAGTCGGGACGCTATCCGTTTCCACCGCCGACCCGTAGGCCGTCATCAGGTCCCGGGCGAGGATGGGATTGGACAATCCGTCCGATAGAATGTGATGCATGCTCGTCAGGAGCACTTGTTCGTCTGCGCTCATGCGAATAAGGACGGCACGCAGCGGTGGCGCCGATGTCAGGTCAAAGGGGCGGGCGGCCGCTTCGCGCAGTTTTTGCTCGAGCACCGTCCGGCGTTGTGCGTCAGGCAGGGATGACAGGTCGTCATGCTCAAGCTGCGTGGCCGGCGCGGATAGAACAATCTGTCTTACATCGCCGTCCTGTTCGTCAAAACGGGTGCGTAATATGGCATGACGCTTGATGAGAGCCTGAAAGGCGTGGTCAAGGGCGTCGGTATCGAGATTGCCGCTCAACCTGTAAGCGCGTGTTAGGTTGTAGGCTGTCCCGGCAGGGTCAAAACGATGCAGGAACCACAGCCGCTGCTGCGCAAAGGACAGCGGCGCCGGTCCGTTGTCCGGGCGCGGTGTTATCGTGGTCGTCTCGAGAGCATCTTCGCCCGGTGCTTCGGCCAGCAGGGCGGCCAGGAGCTGATCGTCCAAATCGCTCATGTGGTCTTGCCTCCGTACGGGACAGCGATCATGAACAGGGCGGTGCCTGTTGCCACCAGAGGCGTCGGTATGCGCGTGAATCGTACTGTCATCTTAAAGGGGTACCGGTTTTTCGAGCGGGTGATGTTCTAACGTTATCCGGAAGACCCGCCGACACATCGGCGGGCTGGCCGTCGGGCGCGAGAGATCTAAGCGGTTTCCATACAGACACCTGTCGGCATTTTTTCTTCAGGCGGGTGCCGTTCGGCCAGGGCTGCCCGCAGGCCGCGCTGGAATGACTCCGCGACCTGATCGATCTCGTCCGGGCTGATGATGAGCGGTGGCAGAAACCGCACCACAGAGCCATGCCGACCACCAAGTTCCAGGATCAGGCCGTTCTCCAGACACTGCCGCTGAAGCGACTTTGCCAACGCCGGATCGGCCGGTGGGGCATAGCCGGTCCTCGGCGTCTGGCGGTCGTCGACGATCTCGACGCCGATCATCAGTCCCGGCCCCCGCACATCGCCCAGGCAGGAGTGGCTCGTCTGCATGCTCGTGAGATGACGGGTAAGACGTGCGCCCATCGTGACTGCATGCGCATCGAGTTGCTCGTCCCGAAGATAGCGCAATGTCTCGATCCCGGCGGCCATGGCGAGCTGGTTGCCACGGAAGGTTCCGGCGTGGGCGCCGGGCTTCCAGGTGTCCAGGACACTATCGTAGACGACGACCGACAGAGGCAGGCCGCCGCCGATGGCTTTCGACAGGACAATAACGTCGGGCTCTATGTCGGCATGCTGAAAAGCGAACATCTTGCCAGTCCGGGCAAAGCCGGTCTGGATCTCGTCGATCACCAATGCGATACCGCGTTCTCGTGTGATCCGCCGCAACTCCCGCAGCCAGCGGTTCGGCGCCGGGATCACCCCGCCTTCACCCTGCACCACTTCGACAACGATGGCCGCAGGCGGCAGAACACCCGATTCCGGATCCGTCAGAAGCTGTTCGATGTAATGCAGCCCGGTGTCGATTCCGGCGTCTCCGCCCAGGCCGAAGGGGCAACGATAGTCATAGGGAAAAGGCAGGAAGTGGACGTCCCCGCCCAGCGAACCCAGAGGCGCCTTGGGGCCGAGGTTGCCCATCAGCGCGAGCGTGCCGTGTGTCATGCCGTGATATCCACCGGAAAAGCACACGACGGACTTGCGGCCGCTTGCCGTTTTCACCAGCTTGAGGGCGGCCTCGACGGCGTCGGCTCCGGTCGGCCCGCAGAACTGAATACGGGCGCGCTTTGCAAAGCCTGGCGGAAGTATCGAAAACAGATCTTCAACGAAGCGGTCTTTGACAGGGGTCGTCAGATCGAGCGTGTGCAGCGGCAGTCCTGAATCCAGAGTGCGGCGCATCGCTTCGATAATGACCGGATGGTTGTGGCCTAGCGCCAGTGTGCCCGCGCCGGCCAGGCAATCGATGAATATCTGGCCGGCCGTGTCCCGGAGATAAATCCCCTGCGCCTGTTCCAGAACGAGAGGGATACGCCTGGGGTAGGAACGGGCATTCGATTCGCGGGCCGCCTGACGTTGAAGAATGGCATTGTCGAGCAGGCGGATCGGCTCCTGCCCCCGAAACTTATCCAGGTTCAACTGCATCGGGTTTAAGAGCGCGGGCTTTTCAGTGACGAGTGAAGAAGTCTGCATCATGCATATCCAGATGAGAGGAAAGATAGCCGGAAACCGGCGGTCGATTCTGCTTGCCAACAGGTGCCGTATCTTCGTGCAGTGGAAAGAATGAGAAAAATTTGACACGCGTGCCGGCGCAGGGGGTGGCCAGCATCGCGACATAGGGGAGCGGGACGTCCAGTTGCTGCAAAAACCAGGGTCGCGCATCGGAAAACACCGCATCGACATCCAGAGAAGGTACTCCGCCTGTCCAGCGAATTCTTACGGCATGAAGCGGCAGACTCATGCCGACACCCCTGGCCTTGAGGTATGCTTCCTTGGCAGTCCAGTGTGCGTAGAAGGCGTGACGCGCCTGCTCGGCGGGGCTGTTCAGCCATGTTGAGGATTCAGCGGTACCACATACGACGTCTGCGAGTTCGCGCCAGTTCTGCTTTCGCCTGATGCACTCCAGATCGATCCCGACAGCCGTGCGCGACACAGCGATCAGCGCCCTGTCGCCACTGTGACTGACGTTGAATGACAGTGTTTGCATGTTTCTGGAAAGCTCCGGCTTTCCGTAAGCGCTGTAGTCGAACTGGATTTCCCGTGCTGTGATGCCGAGATATCCGGAAAGGATCATGCGAAGCGCCGTGCGCGTCTTTACATAGGTTCGGTGGGCGTCGACGCAGCGGAACTCGGAGGCGCGTTGCCGCTCATCCGGCACCATGAGATCCGGCGAACCATCGCCGCTGCCGTGCGTCAGGTCGACCCGCCAGACATGGACTTCCGAATCGCAGGAAAATTCGGGCTCAAGCGATCGCATAAGGTGGCTCCGCCGGGCTGTTCAGGCCGGCCCGCAGGATGCGGAGGATGGCAGCCTGTTGCTGAAAGAGGAAAAAATGACCGCCCGGATACAGGAATTTCTGACAGCCACTTGACGTTTCCTGTGCCCAGTCGTCGAGGTCGCATAGAGGCACATGGTTATCGCCGTCACCTGCGAATATCGTGACAGGGCACGGCAGTGGCGGTGACGGGCGATAGCGATAGGCCTCGCATAACGCGATGTCTGCGCGCAGAATCGGCAGGAAAAATGCGACGAGTTCCGGTTCGCGACGAATGTCCTCGGGCATGCCGTTCATGGCGGCAATGGCTTCGACGAATGCGTCGTCGGACAGATTGGTCAGCGTCTGTTTGCGGGGGACTGAAGGCGCAGAGCAGCCTGAGACAAAAAGGGATTCGGGTACAATACGATGCTTGGCATGAAGCCGCCGTGCGGTTTCGAAAGCCAGCAGGGCTCCCATGCTGTGCCCAAAGAGAGCAAACCTTTGACTCTTGGTCCCGGACAGGCTTTTGGCGATCGCGTCTGAAATTTCGTCGGTCAGCGAACCAAACGAAGCGGCGTGCGGTTCGCCCAGGCGCATGCCACGGCCCGGCAACTTCACCAGCGCAAGATCGACCTCTTTCAGCAGATCGTGATGCCAAGCATGGTATGCCGTATGCGCGGCGCCTGCATAAGGAAAGCAGAACAGTCGGACGAGCCCTTGAAGGGGAATATGCGGGGCAGCCTGCTGAGGCACCGCCAGTGAGAACCATTGCTCAGACATTGCAGTGCCGCCTAGCTTCCGGACTGTTCTTGCATCGCTTCGCGCAGGCTCAGCGGGCGCATGTCGGTCCACACGCTTTCGATGTAGGACAGGCACTCTTCCTTTGTTCCCTGCCGGTCGGTTGCGCGCCAGCCTTCGGGGATTTTCCTGTAATCAGGCCAGATCGAATATTGCTCCTCATGGTTGATTACGACATTGAACCGCGCATCAGGACTATCCCAACTCATTCGATTTTCCCCCTAAATTGATAGTCTACGTATTATTCGTCTAAGGCGTGAACATACACGCCCAGAGTTCTGCGATTCTCTCGGTTGTGTCTGCGGTTCGCATGCTTGCGGGAAGAGGTTTAACTACCTGTGACTACGAAAAAACAATAATGCTAATGATTCGCATTTGCAAGATAATTTGATAGAGGGTAGATTGCACTCAATTGCCCGATTATTAGCGATAGTGAGAGAAGAAATGCAAGCATCGATAGGAAATTATCCGATGGCAGAGGCAGCCTCCACTGTACCGTTAAAGCTGTGTCGGCTGTTGTCTGGCTTTGATCTTCCGCTCGTCGTCAGTCCGCCGGAGGGACAAGTTTGGGAAGATTGTCTCTCCGATATCCATCGCCTTGTGCGCGAACAGATTCACGGCTGCGGTGGCGTCCTGTTTCGTGGATTCGGTTTGTTCGGAGAGAAGCCTTTTCAGCGCTTCGCGGAGTCGTTCGGCCAGCCGTTGCTGAATTACGAGTTCGGGTCGACGCCGCGATCGGAAGTGGACAAGGGTGTGTACACCTCGACCGAATATCCGGCGCATCAGGTCATTCCGCTGCACAACGAACAGTCCTATACGCTGCACTGGCCGATGAAGATCTGGTTCCACTGTATGCTGCCGAGCGAAGAGGGCGGTGAAACTCCGATCGCCGACAGCCGCCGCATCTATGCCGGTCTCGATTCGGAGATACGCGATCGCTTTGCCGAGAAGCGCCTGATGTACGTGCGGAACTATGGAAACGGCCTCGATCTTCCCTGGCAGCACGCATTCAACACCGACGACCCCGCCGCTGTGGAGAGGTTCTGTGAAGAATGGAACATAACGTACGAATGGAAAGCCGACGGGGAGCTGCGGACGCGGCAGGTCTGCCAGGCTGTGGCCCGGCACCCCTATAGCGGTGAAATGGTCTGGTTCAATCAGGCGCATCTCTTCCATGTATCGAATATGGCGCCGGCTCTGCGTGAAACGCTGCTTTCGGTGGTCGGTCAGGAAATTGATCTGCCGCGCAATGTTTACTACGGCGACGGCAGCCCGATTGAGGAGGCGGCGCTTGATCATATTCGCGGTGTGCTCAACGACTGCACGGTCGTATTTCCCTGGGAGCAGGGAGACGTCCTGATGCTCGACAACATGCTGGTGGCGCACGGCCGCTCCACCTTCAAGGGAAAGCGCAAGGTTATCGTCGCCATGGCCGAAGCCGCACCGGCGCAGGCCGCCTGACTCCACACAGAGATAACTCCCTTTCGTCCCAGAGGTAAGTAATGCAAGAGTCGCTGAATTCGTCGCGGGATCACGCCGGTTTGCGCGATAGCCGGCCTGCCGGTGAAGGACAGAAGGCCTTGTGGAGGTTTCACCGGCTGTCCCCAGACAGCCCGGCCTACAACATGGCGTTCGCGGTCGAGCTGCGAAATGATGTTGATACATCTCTTCTCTGTGAAGCGTTCTCCCGGGTCGTGCGAGGGCACGAAGCCTTGTCCTCAGGGTATGCCGAGGAGGATGGCGATCTGCTGATGCGTCTGCCTGCTGACCTGGTTCCCGACACGACGGTTCTCGAGGTCGAAGACTGGTCGGATGAGCAGGTGGCGGCGTGGCTGCAAGGTGAGGCGGACCGTCCTTTCGTCATCGAGCAGGCACAGGTGTGTCGGCTCCGTTTACTGACGGTGCAAAACACAGCAGTCCGACGCGTTTATCTCTGTATAGGCATCCATCACATAGCTGGCGATTTTCTGGCTTTTGAGCTGTTCGGTGAGCGTATGTTCGATACATACGCCCGGTTACGGCAGGGTGAACAACTTGAACCGTTTGCCCCCGGACTCTATTGGGAATGGCTGGAAAAACAGCGGCAAACCCTGGAGGGGCCGCGCGGCGAGAGGCTTGGGCGCTTCTGGCGCGAAGAGATGACAGACACCCCACCGGTGCTGGAGCTTTCCGGCGATTTTCCACGAACGCGTATTCACCGTTTTCTCGGCGACGAGTTGACATTCGTGCTCGATGAGAAGGTCACTCGTGACTTGAAGATCCTGGCGCAAAGCCTGGAGATAAGTCTCTTCGGATTGCTCGGAGCCGCCTTTCAGGTCTTTCTGCATCGCCACAGCGGTCAGGACCGGTTTCTGATCGGAACACCTACATCCGGTCGCTCGGGAGCAGCCTTCAATGAACTGATCGGCTATACGCTCAACGCGATTCCCTGGCAGGCCGATCTGCGCGGCAATCCAACTTTTGCGGAGTTCGCTCGGATGTCTTTCCGGACTCTGCGGGCCGGTCTCAAGCATCAGCGCTATCCTCTGTCGCGAATCGCCGGACTGGCGTCGGGAGACGAAGCCCGCGGTCCCTTGTTCCGGCATATGGTGACGCTGGTGCCGCGCCGGGAACGGCCGTCTGTCGAGCGGCAGGTCTTGCGCGAATTCTTTGCTACGCAACGCGGTGCTGCCAACGAGATGAATCTCCGCTGGCAGGACAGCGGTGACCGCATGATTGCGCAGTGGCGCTACGACAGCGATCGTTTCCGTCGCGACAGTGTCGAGCGGATGGTGAGCGGTTTCCAGTTGCTCCTCAGCGCTGTTCTGCGGACGCCCGATATGCAGATAAGCCTGCTGGAGGTGAGCCTGCCCGAACATCGTTCGGTGGTTACCGCAGCGTCTGCTCCGGACAGTGACACTGCTGCGGAACTTGAAACGACGGCATTGCAGGCGTTCAAACGTCAGGTACGAAGCCGACCCGATCACTGTGCCGTGGTCGACGGCAATATCAGCCTGACTTATCGGAACCTCGATGCGGAGGCGACGCGTTTGTCCCGGAAGCTTCGCTCCGCCGGAGTGGGGCCAGGGGCGAGACTGGCCGTGATGCTGCCACGAAGTGCGCGGATGGCCGTGGCCATGCTTGCCGCCTGGAAAGTCGGTGCCGCTTATCTCTGTCTCGATCCGGGATTTCCGGTAAAGCGTCTCGCGTATATGGTCGGGGACAGCGGTGCGTCCGTTCTGCTTGGATGCGGTGATGCGCCGGAGTGGCTTGGCGGGGGCAAATGGTTGGATCTGGATGCGGGGGATGCCCCCTGTGCTTCTGGGGAAGCCATAGTACCGCCGTCGGCTGCCGCGTTGCCTGCCTATGTGATCTACACCTCCGGCTCGACCGGCATGCCGAAGGGTGTCGAGGTTGGGCAGGGTAATCTACTGAATTACGTGAACGGTGTCTTGCAGGTGTTGCAGCTGCCGTCCGACGCTTCGCTTTGCGCACTCGCGTCCGTGTCGACCGATCTTGGATATACCGCGTGGTTCGGTGCACTGCTCAGCGGACGTACCTTACGCATCGTGAGTGACGAACTGGCTTCCGATCCGGAAATGCTGGCCCGCCATTTTTCCGAAACGCCGGTCGACTGTCTGAAAATCGTGCCGTCGCATCTCAAGGCTCTGATGGCGGTGGAAAATCCTGCACGACTGTTGCCGCTTCGCTGTCTGGTGCTGGGCGGCGAAGCGCTGGACCGGGCCTTCGCGGATCACATCGCCGAGCTCGCGCCCGGATGCCGTGTGATCAATCACTATGGACCGACAGAAGCCACGGTGGGTTGTCTGACACAGGCGGTCGCGGATAGCGCGGCAATGGAGTCCGGCGCCGTTTCGGTTGGTACGCCGCTGAGCGGCGGGCGGGCCGTTGTGCTCGACCCCTATCTGGCAGCCCTTCCGATCGGTGCGATCGGTGAGCTGGCAATCGGTGGCTCGGGAATCGCGGCCGGCTACCTGCAGCGACCGGGCCTGACGGCTGAACGCTTTGTCCCCGACCCCTTTGCGGGCGACGGCAGCCGTCTCTATCGCACCGGTGACCGCGTCCGGATGCGCGCGGATGGTTCTATCGAATTTCTCGGGCGCGTAGACGATCAGGTCAAGATCCGTGGCTTCCGCGTGGAACCGGGTGAGGTCGAGGCCTGGCTCAAACAGCGTCCGGAACTGGCCGATGCCGCGGTGGTCGCACGACCGGCACCGCGGGGTGACGGGCTTCGGTTGCTGGCTTATGTCGTTCCGGCAGGCGAAGTTGCGGATTTTACGGGTGATAGTTGCGATCTTTCTGCGCTGCGAAAGGCGATGGCCGACAGCCTGCTGGATGCGATGGTGCCCTCCGCGTTTGTCGTGCTGGAAGCCTTGCCGCGGCTTCTGAACGGCAAGATCGACCGACAGGCCTTGCCGGAACCTGAAAATGCTTCCGCAGAGCACACTGCTGCAGAACAAGCACCGCGGAGCGCCGTCGAGGAAACGCTGCTTGGCCTGTGGGCGGATGTGCTCGGCCGCAGCGATATTTCCGTTCACGACAACTTCTTCGATCTTGGCGGCGATTCGATCATCGGCCTGCAGCTGGTGGCAAAGGCGCGGTCGTTTGGCCTGGAACTTCATCCAAAACAGATTTTCGAAAGACCGACCATCGCCGCTCTGGCACAGGCACTTGACATATCCTCTTTGGACGCAGGGATTTTCGGAACTGCGGCGGGTCGCGCCGAAAGCATTCTGACCGCCATCTGGCAGGAGGTTCTGCAGCGGGACTCAATCGATCGCAATGCCGACTTCTTCGATCTCGGTGGCGATTCCATTCTGGCCCTCCAGATCATCGCGAAGATACAGGCGCAGAATTTGCGGCTGACACCCAAGGCTCTTTTCGAACATCGCAGCATCGCAGCGCTTGCCGTGGAGATGGCGCCGCAACTCGAAGTACGGGATCTCTCCGAAGACCCGGCCCGGTCTTCCGCTCAGGCCGAAGCGGTGGCCGCGCCTTTTGCCCTGAGCGGAATGACGGCATCTGAGCTGGAGGCTTTCCGTGCGGAAAATTCCGATCTGGAGGACATTTACCCGCTCTCCCCTCTACAGCAGGGACTGCTGTTCCACAGTTTGCTGGATGCCGGGAGCGGTTCCTATGTGAACCAGCTGGTCGTGGAGGCATCGGGCCGTTTCGATCCGGATCTCTTTGCCGCTGCCTGGCAGTCCGCCCTCGACAGCCATCCCATTCTGCGCACGACTTTCCGCTGGGAGTCTCTGGACACGCCGCTGCAGTGCGTGCATCGAAGCGCACGCTTGTCGGTTTCCATACTCGACTGGCGCGATCTTGATGACAACGGCACGAAGGCGGCGCTGCAGACCTTCTGCGCGAACGACCGCATGGTGGGATTCGCGCTGGAGCATGCACCGCTGATGCGTCTCGCTGTGGCCCGCGTTGCGGCCGAGCGCTGGTGGTTGATCTGGAGCCGGCATCATCTCATCGTCGACGGCTGGTGTTCCGCGATACTGCTTGACGAGGTGCTGGAGCGATACCGCGCCTCTTTGACGGAGGCGCGGCCGGATCTGGCTGCACGCCCCACCTATCGTGCCTACATCGACTGGCTGTCCCGGCAGGATCAGGCCCGCGCCTCGGCCTTCTGGCGGAAAACGCTGAGCGGTGTCGAGGCCGCGACGCCGCTGCCGTTGGTACGTGCGGCGGGGCCGGGGGCAATCGAGCCCATCAAGCATCGGCTGGTGCTTGACGAGGAGATCACCGCACGGCTGCAGGACGTGGCGCGGACGCATCAGGTGACCCTGAACACACTGCTTCAGGCTGCATGGGGGATGGTGCTCTCGGGCATCAGCGGACAGGACGATGTTGTGTTCGGCGTGACCTCGGCAGGACGGCCGCCTGAAATGACCGGGGCGGAAAATATTCTCGGCGTCTTCATCAACACTCTGCCGCTGCGCGTTCGCCCGATACCTGCGCTTTCACTACGCGAATATCTGGCGCAGGTGCAGTCCGACAATCTGACTCTGCGTGAGTTCGAATACGCATCGCTGGCCGACATACAGGCGCAGGCGACGGGCGGGGCAGCGCTCTTCGACACGATCATGGTGTTCCAGAATCTCTCGATGGTCGGGCCGCGCCGGCGGGAGCTGGATGGGTTAGAGCTGCGCCAGCTCGAAAATATCGAGCAGACCCATTACGGCGTTACTCTCGAGATCATGCCCGAAGCGGCCATGGTGATCGAATTCACGGCCGACCGGCGGCGTATCGACGACCGGGATCTGGCCCGGCTGGCGAATTTTTACCGCAAGGCGCTGTACGATTTCGCCGATCCGGCTTCCAGCCGTGTCGGTGATCTGGAATTGCTCGATGATGCCGAGCGGCAGTCGCTCCGGGACTGGGCAACGACGGCTGCGGATTACGACCTCTCGCCGGACTGGACGGCGCGTGTCGAAGCACAGGCGCAAAGACACCCGAATCGCATTGTTGCGCGCTGTGGAGAGGCTGTCCTGAGCTATGGGCAGCTGTGGCAGCGCTCCGGCGATCTGGCCCGGGGGCTGAATGCATCGGGTGTCGGGCCGGACACTCTGGTGGCACTTCTGTTTCCGCGCGGGCTCGACCTGTTGACCATGATCGTTGCGGTCCTGCGTGCCGGCGGCGCATGGCTCCCGCTCGACCCGGCCCATCCACCGGCTCGCTGGACCCAGGTGCGGGCGCAGGCCGGATTGCCTCTGCTGGTCTGCGACCCGGTCTTCCGTCCTCAACTCGCCGAATGTGAGCAGGTGGAGACGCTGATCTGCGCTGAACTGCTGGGGCGGATGGACAGAGGCCGTCTGCCGACAGATCCCGTGCGCGGCGATCAGCTGGCCTATGTTATCTTCACCTCGGGATCGACGGGGACGCCGAAAGGCGCAATGGTCACCCGTGACGGCATGCTCAACAACATGCTGGCCAAGGTCGCGCCGCTGGGGCTGCATGAAGGCGACGTAATCGCGCAAACCGCGTCGGCCTGTTTCGACATTTCGGTCTGGCAGACCCTGACCGCGCCGCTTGTCGGGGCTTGCGTCGAAATCCTGCCGGACGAGGTGGTGCGCGATCCCGAGGCGTTGCTCGGGGTTCTGCAATCGCGCCGGATCAGCCTGTTCGAACCGGTTCCCTCGCTGTTGCAGGCATTGCTGGATATTCAGGAAGACCGGCCATTACCGCTCCCCTCGCTGCGTTGGGTGCTGCCCACGGGCGAGGCGCTGCCGCCTGCCTGTGCCCGGGCCTGGTTCAAGGCCTATCCTGATATCCCGCTGATGAATGCTTACGGTCCGGCCGAATGTGCCGACGACGTCGCGTTTCACGCCCTGTATCAGGCCCCGTCAGTTGGAGAGCCGGTTCCGGTTGGTGCGCCAACTGCAAATGCTGAACTCTACATACTGAATTCGGAATGTAACATTCTGCCAATTGGCACGGTTGGTGAGATTGCCGTCGGTGGTGTGGGAGTGGGCCGCGGTTATCTTGGCGACCCCCGGCGCACAGCGGCGGTGTTCGTTCCCAATCCCGCGGGTCCTCCCGGAAGCCGACTCTATCTGACCGGTGATCTTGGGCGCTGGCGGGCGAACGGCACGATCGAGTTCGTCGGCCGCAACGACTTTCAGATCAAGCTGCGCGGTTTCCGGATCGAGCCGGGTGAGATCGAAGCGCTTGTGGAAAATCACGACCGCGTCAAACGCGCATTGGTCACTGTCCGGCGTCTTGGCGGCAGCGACCAGCTGGTGGCCTATTGGGAGCCCGGCGTGTCGGGGGATGAAGCGCTTGAGCCGCAGTTATCTGCCGATCTGGCCGAGCGTTTACCGGCCTATATGGTGCCGGGGATCTGGGTAAAGATCGATCACTGGCCGCTGAATGCCAACGGCAAGATCGATCAGAGTGCGCTGCCGGTGCCGCAAGTGGCGCAGGGCCAGGTTATCGCTGCCGAGACCGAAACCGAGCGGCGTCTTATTGCGTTCTGGCAGGATATCCTGCCAGAGGCGACCCTCGGTCGAGACAGCGATTTCTTTGCATCCGGCGGACATTCCCTGCTGGCCACGCGACTGATTGCGCGGTTGCGCAGGGACGGCTATGCCGAACTGCCGCTACGCACGATTTTCGATGCATCGACGATCCGGACGTTGGCCGAAAGGCTTGATCGGATCGGACTTGCGGGCGGGCAGGATCAGCCTGCTCTGGTGCCCGTCGAACGTGGACCGGCCATGCCGCTGTCCCTGGCGCAACAGCGCTTGTGGCTGGTGGAGCGCCTGTCCGGCTCCGGAACCGCGTCCTATAACATGTCGGCGACACTGCGGCTGCGCGGTGTGCTGGATGTGGAAGCCCTGCAGAGAGGCCTTGATGCCCTGCTGGAACGGCATGAAGTCCTGCGTACCGGCTACCCCGAAATCGACGGTGAGCCTGTGGCGGTCGTCAATCCAGATGCCTCTGTCGAAATGACCGTGGAGGATCTGTCGGCGCTTTCCGGGAACGCGCGGGAGGAGAGAATTCGCGAGGCCGATCAGGCCAGTGCCCGGACCGTTTTCGATATCGCCGAGGCACCATTGCTTCGCGCCAGACTGCTGCGGCTCGATGATCGGGAGCACCTGCTGTTGTTCGCGATGCATCATCTGGTGGCGGACGGCTGGTCGGTCGGGGTGATGATCGACGAACTCGCCGCTGTTTACCGCGCCAGCCTTCAGGGGCATTCATCCGATCTTGCTGCGGCCGATCTTCCGGCGCTGCCGGTGCAGTACGCTGATTATGCGGTGTGGCAGCGTAACCTGCTGACCGCCGATCGGGTGAAATCGGAAACGGACTATTGGCGCAAGCAGCTGAGCGGCGTTCCGCCGCTGTTGAATCTGCCGGTGGATCATCCCCGTCCGGCGGTCGCGTCCCATAGCGGCGATGTGGTGCACTTTGAGGTTTCGGCGAAACTCCTGCGCGCTGCGGAACTATTGGCGCAGGCCCATGGTGCGACTGCCTTCATGGTTCTGCTCGCGGCTTTTCAGCTACATCTCCACCGCCTTGCAAACTCACCTGATGTGGTGGTCGGCACCGATACTGCAGGACGCGGCCGCAGTGAACTGGAGGGCTTGATCGGGTTCTTTGTCAATGTTGTGCCTCTGCGGTCTCGTTGTGAGCCGGGCGCAGATTTTATCTCTCTGCTCACCCGGACCCGTCAGACCACGCTGGATGCCTTCGAGCACGAAGCTCTGCCGTTCGACCGTATTGTAGAGGCGGTCGGCTTGCCGCGCGACCGGCGTTTCAACCCGCTGGTCCAGGCGCTCTTCGTTCTGCAGAACGTGCCGTCAGGGCGCTTCGATCTGCCGGGACTGGATGTCGAAATCCTGCCTGCGCGCGAGCGCTATTCGAAATTCGATACGGCGCTGTTTCTGGAGCCGCGTGGCGAGACGCTGGCCGCCGAATGGGTGTTTGCCACTGCACTGTTTGATCAGGCCAGTGTGCAGCGTTTCGCAAAAGACTGGCTCGCTCTGTTGGAGCAGGTCCTCGAATCTCCACAAACGCCTCTCGATAATTTTGCATTGCCCATTCGTCAGGAGGAAGTCCAGATGGATCATACGCGGCGCATGAGCGCCAAACTCGACCGCTTGAAGAAAATCACCCGGCCCGCTGAAGGTGCGCTCAGGACCCAGCCGTCGTCCCCGGTTGTGCTGCGCAATCCGGTTCGCACCTCGTTCCTGACGCCGGACAGCATCTTTCCTGTTGTCGTCGAGCCGGCAGCACCGGACCTGGACCCAGCCGCCTGGGCAGGCGAACAGCGGCGGTTCATCGAGGCCACTCTTTGCCGTCATGCGGCCATTCTGTTCCGGAATTTCGGGATTGCGATGCCACAGGAATTCGAGGCCTTTGCCGAGGCGATCGAACCCGGTCTGTTCGGCAGCTATGGCGATCTGCCGAAAAAGGAAGGCGGCAAGAACATCTATCGCTCAACGCCCTATCCCGAGCGGCAGATGATCCTTTATCACAACGAAAGCTCGCACCTGGAACGCTGGCCGCGCAAACAGTGGTTTTTCTGTGAACAGGCGGCGCCGGTCGGCGGCGCCACGCCGATTGTCGATTGCCGGGAAATGCTGCGCTGTCTGCCTGCGGAACTGGTCGACGAGTTCGAACGCAAGCAGTTGACATACATCCGGACTTTTACGAAGCGGCTTGACGTCGGCTGGCGCGATTTCTTCAAGACGGACGACAAGGCTGAAGTCGAAGCGCGCTGTCGCGCCGGCGGTATCGATTGCCGTTGGCTCGACGAGGAGACATTGCAGACAAGAACCCGCTGTCCGGCCGTGATCCGCCATCCGATCACATCGGAACGTTCGTTCTTCAATCAGGTACAGCTGCATCACACCGCCTGCCTGGACGCCGGGGTGCGGGACGATCTGCTGGAGATGGTCGGTATTGAACGCCTGCCGAGACAGGTGGTGTTCGGCGACGGTACGCCGATCCCCGATGACATCATCGAAATTGTCGGTGAAGCCTACGAGGCCTGCGCCGTTCGCTTCGACTGGCAGCCCGGCGATGTGGTGATGCTTGACAATATGCTGGCCGCGCATGCCCGCGACCCCTTCGAAGGACCGCGCAAGATCGTTGTTGCCATGGGCGACATGGTCGAGCGTGCGCAGATCATTCCGGCAGGGGAGAACACACCCGCAGGGCAGGCGTCGACCCTCGAACCGATCCTTCAGGAGTAGAGAATGACCGACGCGATCTATGCAGCCGAAGTGATCGACGAGGGCCTGCCGCTCACCGAAAGACAGCGCTTCGTATATGACGCGATGGGGGCCGGAAATGCGGAATCCTCGGCTCTGCTGATGAAGGTGGATATCCGGGGGGCGCTCGACAGCGCACGCCTGCAGGCTGCTCTCAAGGCGACGATCGCCGCCCACGAGGGTTTGCGGACCGCATTCCGCATTCCCGCCGGCTACCGGGCGCCGCGCCAGTCGGCCATCGCACCGGACGCGGCGCAGGCCCTGATGTGGGACGAGGTTGATCTTCGGGATGATGACGATGCCGAGACGAGCCTGGAGCATAGGTTGCGCGATGAACGGCATGATCCCTTCGACCTGGAGAACGGCCGCCTCGTGCGGGCGTTGTTGTTTCATCTGTCCGACGGGCAGGCTCTGCTTGCTCTTCTTGTGACACCGCTGGTTTCCGATCGCAGCAGCCTCGATCTGCTCTACCGTCACCTGGTGACGATCTACCATCATTCCGGCACATCGGGCGCAAGCACCTTGCCGGAAGTGGATCTGCCCCATGCGCAGTTTGTGGAATGGCGTCATGAACTCGATAACAGCGAAGACGCAACAGCCGGTCACGCTTATTGGAACGGCCTGAAACTCGAGGCGACGGAAGCTCCGAAGCTTTCCTATAGATTCGCTCCAGGCGCCCGGGGGACGTTACCCGGAAGGCGGGCCGTCGTGCGGCAGACGATCGATGCAGATGTCGTCAGCGGGTTGAAGACCTGTGGTGTTTCGCTCGACACGGCTCTGCAGGCCGCCTGGTGGCTGTTGATCTCGCGCGTCACCGGACAATCCGGTTTCGTTGCCGGTTGGCAACATGACTGCCGCCGGGACTACGAGGCCCTCGCCGATACGGTGGGCGCGCTTGAAGAGGCATTCCCGGTCGCGTTCCGTGCGGAGGATGACGATGTTGTCGGTGCGGTCCTCACGCGTCTGGATGCGATGCTCGACAATCATCGTGAGGCGCAGGAGTTCTGGCGTTCGGAGACTCTGTCCGGACACGCGATGCGGCTGATCGGCTTTGGCATGCGAAATCTGCCGCCGGTTATCGAGAAGGACGGTCTGCGCTGGGAAGCCAGGCAAGTGCCGGGGCCGTTCGAGCGGTTCGAACTGGCGCTGGACGTGGGTATCTCCGACGGACAGCCCGTTGAGGCGGCGGTCTATCATGTCCCGCAATTCTATTCCGGCGTCGCAGCCGAACGGCTTCTGGAGCAGTATCTGACGGTTCTTTCCAGTCTGCCGGGGCATATGAAAAAGCCGGTTGGCGATCTGCCGGTTGCCGGTCGGAGCGAACAGGATCGCTGTCTTGCCATGAACGATACCGCTCTTGCTCTGCAGGCTGAAACGATTCTCGAGCAGTTTGCCGGGCAGGTCGCGCGCCAACCGGATGCGGCGGCTCTTTCGGATCGTGGCGAAACCTGGAGCTATGCGCAGCTCGATGCGCGAGTCAAACGTCTTGCCCGTCAGTTACGCCGGCATGGCGTGGGGACTGAAAGCCGTGTGGCTCTGCTGATGCCGCGCTCGGCGAATTTGATCGTCGCCTTGTGGGCCGTGCTCCGAGCCGGCGGCAGTTATGTTCCCCTCGATCCGGCGTGGCCCGAAGGCCGGCGCCTGGCGATTCTGGCTGATGCCGCTCCCCGTGTGGTTCTGACGACGGAAGATCTGATGCCCGTTCAATGCCCGGACGGCATGGCGTTTCTCGACGTTGCGGAACTGCTGGAAGGAGTTGGTTCGACCGGTGCCGAAATGCAGGGCGATCTCGATGCGCCGGCAGACATAATCCCGGAGCAGGTGGCCTACGTTCTCTACACCTCCGGCTCCACCGGCAAGCCGAAAGGGGTAGTTGTCGAGCACCGACACCTGATGAATTATGTTGCGGCGGTGAGTGAAGCTCTCGGTCTGGATGAGTGCCGCCGTTTCGCTCTGACCTCGTCGGTTGCGGCGGACCTGGGAAATACGGCGCTGTTCGGTGCTTTCCATAACGGAGGATGTCTCTTCGTTGCCGATGATGACGCCATGGCCGACGGCGCGTCCTTTGCAAAATTTCTTGCCGAGCAGAATATCGACTGCCTGAAGATCGTACCGTCTCACCTGGCGGCCTTGCTCGATACGGATCTATCGGCACTACCGCGCACACTGGTGCTGGGTGGCGAGCCGACGTCCTGGTCGTTGGTCGATGCTATCCACGCACGCGATCCCGCGTGTCGTATCCATAATCACTACGGGCCTACGGAAGCAACGGTAGGGGTGATGGTTCACAGCGTGGTGCCGGGTGCTCTGCGCCAGGGAGATGGCCCGCATCTGGAACGGGTTCTCGGGAACTGCCGGGTCTATCTGCTCGATCCTGCCCGGCGGCTGGTCCCGGTCGGCGCGCTGGGCGAGCTGTACATCGGCGGCGCGCAGGTCTGCCGCGGTTATCTCGACCAGACCGACAGCCCGGCCTTTGTCGCGGATCCCTTTGTCCCCGGTGATCGATTGTATCGCACCGGCGATCTTGGCCGCTATCTCCCGGAAGGCGGTCTGCGGATCGTCGGTCGGGCGGACGCGCAGGTGAAGATCCGCGGTTTTCGTGTCGAGCCCGCGGAAGTCGAAACCGTGCTGCTGTCGGCGCCCGGTGTGGGGCAGGCGGCCGTAAGAACCTTTGGCGAGGGTGACCAGATCCAGTTGGTCGCGTATGTCGTGCCGTGCCCGGGAATGGATGAACAGAGCTGCAGTGAGTATCTGCTTAAAGAGCATGCGCGCAACCTGCTGACGGATGCGATGGTGCCCGCCAGAGTAATGATCCTGAGCGCGTTTCCCCGTCTGGCGAACGGTAAGATCGACCGGCAGGCGCTGTCGGAGCCTGATACAAAAGACACCGAGAAACACTACGTTGCACCGCGTGATGCGGTCGAGGCCGTACTCGCGGGTCTGATCGCCGAGCTGCTGGAGCGCGAACGGGTCAGCGTCGAGGAGAGTTTCTTCGATCTCGGCGGCCATTCACTGCTGGTCATCAAACTGGTTGCCCGGTTGCGCAAGCTTTTGCAGGTCGAGGCGGAGCCGGGAATCGTCTTCGATCATCCGAGCGTGGCGGCATTGGCACAGGCCCTGCGCGACGCCGAGACAACGCCGGGAAGGCTGGAGAAGGTCGCGGGCCTGCGACAGCGGATCGCCGCGATGTCGGAAGAGGAGCGCGCTGCGATCCTGCTGAAGAACGCGTTTCCAGCCGACGGAAAAGTCGCCTGACGTCGCAATGGCCATAAAACCAAACCCAGCCCCTCACCTACGCCGCGACAGGCCCGAAGGTTCTCAATCAATGAACGCATCCAAGACACCCGACAAACTCCAGGTTGCGCAGCGTTTCGCTGAGATGCCGAAAGAAAAGCGCCGTGTCTTTCTGGAAGCCCTGCAGGCCAAGGGCATCGCCTTTTCCCGTCTGCCTATTCCGCCTATGGCGCGTGAAGGCAAGACTCTGCCGCTGTCCTATGCACAGCAGCGCTTGTGGTTTCTGAACCGGTTCGATCCGGCCTCGACGGTCTATCACATGCCCGGTGCCTTTCGGCTGCGCGGGACCCTTGATCATGACCTTCTCGAGCGCAGTTTTGCCAGGATCGTGGAGCGTCATGAAATTCTGCGCACCACCTATTGTGACGGGGAAAGCGGCGCCGCTGAACAGGTCGTGCATGACGTCCTGCCGCTGAAGATCGCTTTTACGGATCTGACATCCCTTCCATCGGCCGAATGTGAAGCACAGGCCCGTAAGGTGACGATCGAAATTATCCGGACAGTATTTGACCTCGAGAACGAGCCTCCCTTGCGAGCCGCTTTGCTGAAGTTATCGGACGATGACCATGTGCTTGTGGTGACACTCCATCACATTGCCGCCGACGGTGCTTCTATCCCGTTGCTGATGCGTGAGCTGGAGCAGACCTATCTTGCCTATCGCAAAGGAGAGGAGCCGGTTCTGTCCCTCTTGCCTGTCCAGTATGCCGACTACACGATCTGGCAGCGCAACTGGCTGGAAGCGGGCGAAAGGGACCGGCAGCTTGCCTACTGGCGTGAGCAGCTCGGCGAGACCCCATCAATTCTGAATCTGCCGACCGACCGGCCCCGTCCGGCGACACCAAGTCACCGCGGCGAAGAGGACACATTTACGCTGGCGCCGGCGCTTGCCGAGAGTCTTCGTTCCTTGGCGCAGCGCAAGGGCAGCACGCTCTTCATGGTGCTGCTGGCAGCCTTCAACCTGCTCCTTCATCGCTACAGCGGACAAAGCGATCTGCGGGTCGGCATTCCCGCGGCCAATCGTCAGCGACTGGAAACCGAAGGACTGCTCGGCTGCTTCGTCAACACGCTGGTTCTCCGTACATTGGTCGACGGCACTCAATCCTTTGACGATCTTCTTGCCGCGGTCAAAACCGGTGTGATGGCGGCTCAGGATCATCAGGACCTGCCGTTTGAGTCCCTGATCGAGGCGTTGCAACCTGAGCGCAGCCTCAGTCAGAATCCGCTGTTTCAGGTCATGTTCGATCATCAGCAGCATGCCGGGTCTGGACTGGAGCGGATGGCTGATCTGAGCGTGGAAACCTTGGAACTGCCTGTGAGTACTACAAAGTTCGATCTCAGTTTGAGCACCTCCGAAGATGGGTCGGGTACAATTACGGGGCGGATCGGCTATGCATCCGATCTATTCGACCGGGCGAGCATCTGCCGCCTTCAAGAGCATTTCGAGACGATCCTCACTCAAGTTGTGGAAGACCCAGCGCGTCGGGTCTCGGAATTTGATCTGCTGTCGGAGAACGAGAAAGCAGAACTCCTGCTCTGGAGCCGGGACGGCGATGCGGTCGAGTTTGATCTCGCACCGGTGCATTCGCTGATAGAGCGGCAGGCGAGCGACAGACCCGAAGCGCCGGCCATCCTGTTCAAGGACGAAACGCTGTGCTTTGGAGACCTGAACCGGCGGGCCAACCGCCTCGCACACCGCCTGATCTCCCTTGGCCTGAAACCGGAAACCCGGGTCGGTGTTTCGATGGAGCGTTCGCCGGATCTGGTCATGACCTTTCTGGCCGTGTTCAAGGCAGGCGCCGCCTATGTTCCGCTCGACCCGGCCTATCCGGCGGACCGCCTGCGGGTCATTCAGGAAGACGCCGGTATTCGCCTGATCATCAGCCAGAGCGGCATCGAACCGGTCACCGAGTTGGAGGGGGACTGCCCGATTCTGTTGCTGGATCGTGAGGACCTGTCCGGACAACCCGACAGCAATCCGGCGGTTCCGGTCGATCTGCGGAACCTCGCCTACATCATCTACACCTCAGGCTCTACTGGCCGCCCAAAGGGTGTCGCCGTTGAACACGGTCCGCTCGCAATGCACTGCCTGGCCACCGGTACGCGTTACGACATCACCTCCGACAGCCGGGAACTTCACTTTCTGTCCTTTACCTTCGACGGCGCGCACGAGCGGTGGCTGGTGCCTTTCTGTTATGGCGCGAGCATCGTGCTGCGGGACGAGTCGCTCTGGTCTGTGGAACAGACCTACGAGACCATCCGTGAACAGGGGGTAACCCACGCCGGCTTTCCGCCGAAGTATATTCAGCAGCTCGCCGAATGGGCGGCGCAGGAGGGCAATCCGCCGCCGGTCTGGCTGTACTCTTTCGGCGGTGAGGCCATGTCAAGGGCAGGCCTCGAACTGGTGCAGAGCGCGCTTCGGCCGCAACGGGTGATCAACGGCTATGGTCCGACCGAAACCGTGGTATCGCCGGTGGTCTGGAAGGGAACGGCCGACAGCAGGATCGAATCTCCTTACGTGCCGATCGGGCGTCCTGTCGGCGATCGGCGGGCCTATGTTCTGGATGCCAATCTCATGCCGGTTCCGCAGGGACTGCCGGGGGAACTCTGTCTGGGCGGCAGCGGTCTGGCGCGCGGGTATCATGGTCAGCCGGGTGCGACCGCAGAAAAATTCGTTCCTGATCCTTTTGGGGAACCGGGCAGCAGGCTCTACCGGACCGGCGACACGGTGTGCTGGCGCGATGGCGGAGTCATAGAGTTTATCGGGCGCTCCGACCATCAGGTAAAGGTGCGGGGCTTCCGGGTCGAGCTGGGCGATATCGAGGCCCACCTTCAGGCTCAGCCTGGTGTGCGTACGGCTGTGGTCGTACCACATGAAGCGAACGGATACACGCGGTTGGTCGGCTATGTGGTGCCGGAAAAGGACGTGAGTCTGGTTACGGCTGTCTTGACGGAGGGGCTGGCGCGGGTACTGCCCGATTACATGGTGCCGTCCAGTCTGATGCTCCTGAACAGCTTACCTGTGACCTCGACGGGCAAGTTGGACCGAAAGGAACTGCCCGAGCCACAATGGAGCGGCGGGCGGCTCTATGTCGCGCCGCGCACTGCCGCCGAGATCACTCTGGCGCTGATATGGCAGGAAACTCTCGGCAACGACCGGATCGGCGTAAAGGATAACTTCTTTGAACTGGGCGGTGATTCCATTCTCAGCCTGCAGATCGTCGCGCGGGCGCGCCGGAACGGCCTGCGGCTGACACCGAAGCAGCTGTTTGAAAAGCAGACCATCGAGGAACTGGCGCTTGTTGCCCTTGCTGAAGACACGTCGGGCGAGATACTGGATGAGAAACCAGAAGGTGAAGTTCCGCTGACGCCGATTCAGGCCGCATTTTTTGCCGAAGTCATTCCGGGACGCGACCGGTGGAATCAGTCCGTTCTACTGCGAGGTACCAGTCCGGTTGATCCGCAATTGCTCGAACAGGCTCTGGCAAAGCTGACGGAACATCACGATGCCCTGCGGCTGCGGTTCCATCAGGACGCGGATGGAAACTGGCGTCAGGCCTACGTGGAGAGCCTATCCGCCGAATTGCTTCAGGAGCAGCGAATTGAAGACGATGCGGATCTTGAGAGCCGGATCGATGGCCTTTGCGACGAAGCGCAGGGCGGTCTGAATCTCGCGCAGGGACCGCTACTGCGGGCGTTGCTGATTCACCTGCCCGATGGCGATCACCGGCTGTTTCTGGTTGCTCATCATCTTGTGGTCGACGGTGTTTCCTGGCGCGTTTTGCTTGAGGATCTGCAGCGGATCTATGGGCAGCTGTCGCAGGGGATGCCTTCCACGCTGCCGCCCAAAACCGCATCTTATCAGCGTTGGGCCAGACAGTTGGAGCGGTACGCCGGAAGCGCCGAGGTCAAGGCGGAAGCCGGATACTGGAAGCACAACTGCGTCGCCGAAGCCTTGCCCTGCGATATGCCACAAGGTGAAAACCGGCAGGCCCTCCTCCGGACTGTTTCCCTGCGGCTCGAGCGGTCCCGCACGCAGGAACTTCTGAAGGAAGCGCCCGCGGCCTACCGGACGCAGATCAATGACCTTCTGCTAACTGCGCTGGCCCGGGCTGTCGGGGACTGGGCCGGCCGGCAGGAAATTTCGGTGCTGCTGGAAGGGCACGGGCGGGAAGATCTGTTCGAGGGTCTGGACGTGAGCCGCAGCGCGGGCTGGTTCACCAGTGTATATCCCGTTCGCCTGGCGCCCTCGAACGACGACTGGGGCGACGCGATCCGGCAGGTGAAGGAATGCCTGCGGGCTGTTCCGGGCAAGGGCATCGGCTATGGCCTGTTGCGTTACTTCGGTGATGCCCCGACTCGTGAAGCGCTGAATCTGGGAGAGGTCTCGCTCACCTTCAATTATCTGGGGCAGTTCGACGGCAGTCTTGCCGATGGTCTCTGGCAGCCTGCGGATGAACCGAGCGGGAAGGGCAAGGACCCGGCCGCGCCTCTGGGGAGCCGGCTTATCATCAACGGGCAGGTGAGCGATGGAGCGCTCGCGCTGCATTGCCAGTTCAGTGAAGGACTCTATCGGGTTTCCACGGTCGAGGCACTGATGGAGCGTTTCCGGCAGGCATTGAACGCGCTGATCGACCACTGTCTCGCGCAGGAGGCGGGGCAGGCCAGCCCTTCGGATTTCCCCTTGGCGCAACTGTCTCAGCCGCAACTGGATGCGCTGCCCGTGCCCGCGCCGGAGATCGAAGACATTTACCCGCTGTCTGCTATGCAGCGCGGCATGGTCTTGGATGGAGCCCGAAATCCGGCCTCCGATGCCTATATGGTTCAGGTGCATGCGACGATTTCCGGCCTGGAGGTGGAGCGGCTGAAAACGGCCTGGCGGACAGCGATGGCGCGGCACAGCGTTCTGCGCTCGAGTTTCGTCTGGCAGGGCGATCTGCCGGAGCCGCTGCAGATCGTTCACAAGACGGCCGCGTTACCAGTGCAGGTGTTTGACTGGCGGGGTTTGTCCGATATCGAAGTCCGGTGGGATGCCTTGTGTGATACGGAATACCGTCATCACTTTACGCTCGACCATGCCCCGCTTTTGCGTGTCGTGCTGGCGAGGGTGGACGAAGAGACTTATCGCTTCGCGTCGACCTGGCATCACGCACTGCTGGACGGCTGGAGCATGTCGCAGTTGCTGGGTGAAGTTCTCCGGCTTTATGACAACGAACCCCTGCCGCCGGGCGTCGGACGGTTTCGGGACTACATTGCCTGGACCCGCCGGCAGGCGGATGTCGGGAGCGGGGCCTTCTGGCAACAGCGGCTGGAGCTCCTGGACGCACCGACCCTGTTGGCGGAAGCCCTTGGTGCCCCGGACCGGCCGGCTGGCCAGTCGGCGCAGGAACGTACGCTGGATGAAGAGAAAGTACGGCACCTGCTGACGTTCGCCGGGGCCGAGAAAGTCACACTCAACACTCTGGTGCAGGCAGCCTGGATACTGCTGCTGCAGCACTACACGGGTCAGGCAGTGGTGGCTTTCGGCGCGACCGTGTCCGGCCGTTCCGCCGATCTGCCGGACATCGAGCGGATCATGGGGCTGCTCGTCGGCACACTGCCGGTCGTCCAGGAGCCGCGCCCGGACGAGACGGTCGGTACATGGCTTCGGGCATTACAGGCGGACAATCTGGCTTTGCGGGAGCATGAGCATTCTCCCCCGCCGGAGCTGCAGTGCTGGGGAACTTCGTCCGCCGGCCGTCATGAAGCACCATTCGATACGGTGCTGATCTTTGAGAATTACCCGGTTGATGAAGCCTTGCGGCAGACGGTCCGGGGGAAGGTTTCGTTCAGCGACGTCGGCAATCGCGGGCAGACCAGCTATCCCCTGACGGGCGTGATCATCCCGCGGGAGACCCTCACGCTCAGACTGGAATATTCAGGTGCGGTGTTCGATGCCCGGGCGATTGAGCTTCTGGTCGACCGGTTCGAGCGAACTTTACTGCAGCTTGGCAAGGACGCGGATGCATGTCTCGGGGACGTCGTTGCCGCCGGTACGGCAGAGGTGCCGGTTCCAGGGATAAGCCGTTCCGACGCCGATTGGAGCCATTCGCACGCAGTTTGAATCCTGACCACAGCAGTGGCCCAAAGCCCGGGGGAGATGCTGACCGGTGGCGCAGAGAAATCTCGTCGGAGTTGAACCGCGGCTTCGTGTCCGATGGTCCGGTCCTGCCTGTGATATCCCGGCGGTTTTACCGCTATGCCTGCGGTCCGCATCAGGTTCGTATTTCTGCCGTTCTGTGTATCTGACAGAGATTTTTCGATTTGGAATAAAATCACTGAAAAAGATGTAACTCGCAGATTTCAAGGCATTTTTTGGCAATATGCGGCTGCAATTATACCTTGAGAATGACTCTTATTTGCAATAAGGTCTCAAACTACTGGTTGTTGCTGTTTTGTTGTTCATTGAGGAGAAGACGAGGATGCGTGTTGGGGGAAGTAGAGGTTGTAGATCCGACCGGGTTGGGGTCATGCCCAGAGGACAAAAGCTCTGGCGGGGGCTCATGGTCAGTGTCTCCTTCGCGGCTTTGGGAGTTGGTGCACCGGCCCAGGGCCAGGAGTGGCAAAAACGCTTCGAGGAGATCGAACAGGGGGCAGGCGATCGCATGGAGCTCGGCGGTGTTCAACTCGTCCAGGCATCTCCATCGACACAGGCTGAAGTGCAGAGCTTCGATATTCCGGCTCAGGCTCTTCCTGTTGCCCTTCGCGCTTTCGCCCGCCAGACCAGCATCAGTGTTCTCAACGCAGGCAACACGGCGAGCGGGCTGAGCACCAGCGGTGTAAAAGGCGACTATACGCCGGAGCAGGCCTTGCAGTTGCTGTTGACCGGTTCCGGAGTCACCTACCACTTTCAGGACGCGAACTCTGTGACGCTGGAACGTGGCATTGCTCAGCAGCAAGGCGGACCGGTCGTACTGGATACGATCAACGTTGAGGGCGAAATCGAATCCCCCGTCGGACCGGACGAGGGTTATGTCGCCAGCCGCAGCTATGCGGGCACCAAAACCAGCACGTCGCTGATCGAAACGCCGCAGTCGATTTCCGTCGTCACGCGCGATCAGATGGATGCGCGGGCGGTGCAGGATATCGGCGAAGCTGTCCAGTACACGGCAGGTGTCCACTCGAATGTCCGGGGGGAGTCGACCGGACTGGGTGGCAGCAATATCGTGATTCGCGGGTTTGGCGGCGATGGAACCGCGGGGGCATCGGACAACGAATATATCGACGGCCTGAGAGTTGCCGGAACGAATTTTGCGTCGGCCGGCTTCGAGCCTTATCTCTTCGAACGCATTGAAGTTCTCAAGGGACCCAGTTCGGTCCTCTATGGACAGGGAACGCCCGGCGGCGTGGTGAACCATGTCAGCAAGCGCCCGACAAAGGAGGCTTTTCACGAGATTCAGGGGCAAGTCGGCAGTTTTGACCGCTTCGCAGGGGCATTTGATCTCAGCGGACCAATCGACGAAGAAGGCCAGTTTCTTTACCGTGTAACCGGGCTCGCGCTGGATAGCGAGGCGCAAACCGATTTCACCTCAAGAGAGCGCAAGGTCATTGCTCCGGCCCTGACCTGGCAGCCTTCGAATGATACGGCACTCACCCTGCTTTCGACCTACCAGCAGGACGATTTCGAGGGTGGGTTTATCAATCGTACGCCGGCATTCGGAACGATTTTTGCCAATCCAAACGGGGAGGTTCCTGAAAACTTTTACAGTGGCGACCCGAATTTCAACGACTGGGACCGCACATATTATTCCCTGGGTTATCAGTTCGAGCACCGCTTCAACGAAACCTGGACAGTGCGGCAGAACAGCCGTTACCTCCATAATGACCTGGAATTCGAAAGCATTTTCGGAAACCTCCAGGCAGATCTGCGGACTCTGAACCGCACCGCCTTCGGTGCAGAGGAGAGCTCGGACGACGTCACAATCGACAATCAGGTCGAGGTAAACTTCTCGACCGGCGCCGTCGGACATACGGTGCTTGGCGGTCTCGATTATCAGAATCTTCGAAACGATACGCTTCGCACAAGCGGTGTCGCACCTGCGCTGGATATCTTCAATCCGGTTTATTATCAGGTGATTCCGACACCCGGGGTCTATCAGGAAATCGAAGTAACACAACAACAGGTCGGCATCTACGCGCAGGATCAGATCAGATACGAAAACTGGATCCTGACTCTGGGCGGGCGGTACGACTGGGCCGAAACTGAAACTGAAAACAAGATCGCCAGCGTGACCACGGAACGGTCCGACCGTGCCTTCTCGGGCCGTGCGGGCCTGGGATATGTGTTTGACAATGGCATTGCGCCTTATGTCAGTTACTCGGAATCCTTCGAACCGGTAGCCGGGACTGATTTTTCAGGTGCAGCCTTCAAGCCAAAAGAGGCCACGCAATATGAAGCCGGCGTCAAGTATCAGCCGACGGGATATAACAGCACGATTACGGTGGCCGCTTTTCAGCTGACAGAGCAGAATCGCGAGACGACCGATTTGGCCAATTCCGGTTTCTCGATTCAGAAGGGTGAAATCCGCTCCAGAGGAATCGAGGTCGAAGGTGTTGCAAGCCTGGGTAACGGCCTGAGTCTCATCGCGGCTTATACCCACCTGGATCTTGAGATCACCGAGAGCGACGATGGCGACGTCGGTAACACGCTGACCGGTGTTGCGGAGAACTGGGCCTCTCTCTGGGGGGATTACAGGATCGATGAAGGTGATTTCGCCGGCCTAGGGTTAGGGTTGGGTATCAGGTATGTCGGCAGCAGCTACGGCGACGCCGAGAACACCTTTAAAGTTCCCAGCTATGCCCTGCTGGATGCAGCCGTTCACTATGACTTCGCCGGCCTTGGGTCGGAGCTTGAAGGCTGGCAGCTCGCGGTGAACGCCAAAAACCTGCTGGATAAAAACTTCATCGCATCCTGTGAAAGGCTTGATCGCTGTTTTCAGGGAGTTGGACGGAACGTTCTGGCGACACTTAAGTTCCGCTGGTGATGATATGGACGGCGGTGTCGCCGGTTTGCGCGCCGCCGTCGTCAGCTTCGCCAGAGTTCGAAGAGCAGAGTTCCAAAAGCGGGTCAGTGGGGCGATGAAAGACAGGTTTCGCTGGATCGGTGTCGTTTCCCGTGTGGTTGCCGCTGCTTTCGGAGGCTACGTCCTCTCGTCGGTAGCGGCGATAAGCCTGGCGCTGGCTCTGCCCATGGCGCGTTCCGAGGCGGTCCTGACCGGTAGCATGGTCAGTTTTGTGGTTTATGTTTGCGCTGTTTTATGGGTCTTTGCCGCCTCCAGCGCCTGGCGGGCCTGGCTTGGGCTTGGGATTCCGGCCGCCGTACTCTGGGCAAACCTGCTGCTGTTTCAGCCCGCGGGTCTTTCATGAGCGGAAAGCGGGTATGACAGGAAAATGGGCATGACCGGAGAATCAGCATGAAGGGAAGCTTCAGGCAGTCGATGGCCTGGTTGCACACCTGGTCGGGACTGGTTGTCGGCTGGTTGCTGTTTGCGATCTTTCTGACCGGGACCGTCAGTTTTTTTCGCCATGAGATCACCCTGTGGATGCAGCCGGAGTTGAGCCAGGCCGTTGTGCCTGCCAATGCCATTTCCGTTGCTTTTGATGAACTTCAGAAAATTGCGCCTAAAGCCCGCCGCTGGTTGATCGATGTCCCTGACGATCGGGATCCGATTGCACATCTTTACATCTGGCGTGATCCGGGAGAACTCCCCGACTTCCAGAGGGAGGAACTCAACACCTCTACCGGAGAAGCGGTTGCCGCGCGTTCCACTTACGGCGGCGACTTTTTGTTCTACTTTCATTTCGACCTGAACGTGCCGTCGATCTGGGGGCGGCTGATCGTTGGCGCCGCGGCGATAATCATGCTGGTTGCCATTGTCAGTGGCGTGATCACTCACCGGCGTATTTTCAAGGATTTTTTCACCTTCCGGCCCTGGAAGGCTTCCCAGCGCTCCTGGCTGGATGCCCATAATATCCTGGGGGTGATGGCACTGCCTTTTCATCTGATGATCACCTACACCGGACTGATCACCCTCATGTTCCTCTATATGCCATGGGGAAGAGACGTGGCATATGACGGCGATCAGCAGGCTTTTCTGTCGGAAGCGGCCCTGAGCACGGTCATACCGGCAGCTGCGAATGTGCCCGACCGGTTAGTGCCGATCGAACCCTTGATCGAGATGGCGGTGGACCGTTGGGGCGGAGATGCTGTCGGGCGTATTGATGTCTATCGCCCCGGAGATGCCAACGCCCTGATCGAGCTGACATCATCCGATTCGGCCGCGATCGCCTTTCACCGCAGGAAAATCCTCTTCGACGGCAATAGCGGCGAAGTCGTCTCGACAACGGACAACACGCAATGGGCGGCGGAGACCAGAGGGGTGATGTATGGTCTGCACATCGGTCGCTTCTCGGATCCCGTTCTGCGTTTCCTCTACTTTCTTTCCAGCATTGCCGGAACCGCGGTGGTTGCGACCGGTCTTGTGCTCTGGGTGGCCAAGCGCAGACCGAAGCCGGGCGCGTCGGGGAAAGCAGGCTTTGGATACCGCACGGTGGAAGCGCTTAACGTCGGAACGGTGGCGGGTTTGCCGATTGCCATCGCCGTCTTTTTCCTGGCGAACCGGCTTTTGCCGGTAGATCTCGCCGCGAGAGCGGACCTGGAGGCCGGAAGCTTTTTCCTGGCGTGGATCGTTACCATTCTTCATCCGATGCTGCGCCCGGCCGCGCGGGCCTGGATCGAGCAGCTTGCGCTCGCCGCCCTGTTGTTCGCAGCGGTGCCCGTCGTCAATGCCTTCACGACCAGCCGCCATCTCGGCCTGACCCTGGCGCAGGGTGACTGGGTTCTGGCCGGATTCGATCTGTCGATGCTGACCACGGGTGTCATCCTTGCCTGGGTCGCCTGGCGTGTGGGCCGTAAACGTTCGGCTGCACCGGCGCCGTATGATTCTCGCGCAAACACCTCAGCGGCCGTTCAGACTTCCATGGAGCAGCGCGAATGCTGACCGCGCTTGCGCTTTCGCTCGCTTATGCGGGTTTCACTGCACTTTGTCTGGCGATGCACCGGCACCACCGGCAGGTCTGGCATCGGGACGCCAGCCGTCAGTCACGCGCCGTTTTTCGCATCGCGGGAGTGTCCTGTCTGGCCCTATCCCTGCCGGTCTGTGTTGCGGTTTGGGGCGGCGCCATCGGCACGGTCGCCTGGTTCGGGGTACTCACGCTTGCCGGGTCCGCTCTGGGCTTCCTGTTGCCTTACGCGCCGAGAGCGGCCGCTGCGCTCGGCGCGGTCGCGCCCCTGATTCTGGCGGCATCGGTGATTGCCTCGAGCGTTTAACGCGTCGTTGCGGAAAAGCCTGGCGGGAAAACGGTATCGGGCGATTCGATCCCTTTTGACCAAATGTCGTTGGTTGATTTCGCACGGTATGCGGGCCACGATCATCTGCGCGTTGACATGACCTGCCGGACAGGCCCCAACAGTAAATCTGGTCTCGTCGGCCGACATTCTGACGAATGCACCGAAACACTCCGGCACGGACGACTATTTTGGCGCCAGAGTGCTCTGGCGGGTTCCGACGCAGTTCGGTTTCTGACTGGCTCTGGGGGGGGGGCGTCGATCATCTCCAGTACGCGCAAGTGGGCCTCCGGCGCGACCGAGGTGCTCTGGACGAAGAGATGCGTTACGACACTCAAAAAGGGTGCCGGTTATCGCGACGTCGTCCGGATTTTAAGCCCGGTCTGAACTCTCGGGGGGCTTTCGATGAAATGAACGGCTTTTGCTTCTTTTGACAGGATGAGGAACCGAACAGCTGTTTGGACGTTGCCGAGTCATTCCAGGCAGCTAAATTGTCTGACTGCGAAGACTGAAAAATAACCTAGGAGACTTAAATGGGTGCTTCAAGTGGATCGCTTCATGCCCCGCGGGAAAAACTGTCGAAGGAGACGCTGAATTTACATCATGCCATCGTTTCTCTGATGGAAGAGCTCGAGGCGGTAGACTGGTACCGGCAAAGGGCGGACGACTGTGACGATAAGGAACTGAAGGAAATTCTTCTCCATAATATGCGGGAGGAAATGGAGCACGCCGCCATGGTGCTGGAGTGGATCCGCCGGAACAGTTCGGATTTCGAAGGGCATCTCAGGACCTTCCTGTTCAAGGACGGCGAAATTTCAGATCACTGACTTACGCCCATCTGAATCGAATTTAGATTTGTCGTAGCCGTTTATTTTTAAACAGATTCTCGTCGATTTATGATTGGCTGACCGCAAGGATTCCGGGACTTGAGTCCCGGAATCCAAGCCACTAGAGCAGATCATGTTTTGCCGGAACCACTTCGTGGTTTCGGCGAAATATGTGAATCCGCTCTATCTCATATGGTTAGATCAGATTCACCGGCACGACGGATCGCTTGTGGCGATTCCATCCAAACCGGATCTGATCTAGCTGGACTGATCCGAGATCTCCTGAAATCGCGATCCCTCCCTCGTTTCCTTGTCATCATCCCTCTTCAAACGCCCCTTTGAACGCGGCCTCGTCGCTGCAGTGCAGGCCGCATTTTGCCGGCTTCGGGGCGAAAGAGTCTGTGCTGACGGAACTTTTCCTGTCCTCACCTGTTGGTCCAGCAATGATTGCTGATTATGCAGGAGAACGAAATGCCCCACGAAGCACCGGAATACAGCGAAGTTAAGCAGGCGGCGATAAAAGCGGCCGCCGATATCAGCAGCGAAATCCAGGAGAGTGGCCAGCGTGTCCTGAATGAAGTCAGGGACGCCGGCACCGAGTTTGCCGCCGAGCGCAAGAACGATGCGGTTGGTTACCTCAAGGATCTGGTCGACGCGGCCAGAAAAGGGACGAAAGAACTCGACAGCCGGGGGCATTCGCGAACCGCCTCGGTTGCCGGTCGTGCTTTGCAGAGTTTTGACGATGCGACCGAGCGCCTTGCAGACCGCTCGCCGGCGGACCTGTTGCATGACCTCAATGATTTTGCCCGTGCCCGGCCGGTGGCTCTGTTCGGTGCCGCGTTTCTGGTCGGCTTCGGTGCAACCCGCTTCCTCAAGAGTTCGCGAAATGAGGAACAGCCGGATGCCACTGAGATGGAAGACGCAGCAGCCGATGCGCACGCCGCTCCGCGAAACAGGAGGAACGCCGGTTCTACAGCGTCTAAAGCCGTGAAATGACCGGTAAGGATCAAAGCTTCAAGGCACTGCTTGGCGGTCTGGTCGATCAGATAAGTCTGCTCGTTCGTCAGGAAATACGACTTGCTCAGGCGGAGATGACCGGGAAGCTCGCGAAACTGCAGAACGGAGCCATTTCCCTACTGACGGGAGTATTGCTGGCATTCTGCGCGCTGTTGATCCTTCTGCAGGCTTTGGTTCTTGCCCTGGCCAATTTCATGCCGATGCCGGTTGCGGCCATGCTGGTCGGACTGCTGTCCGCCGGCGCGGCTTTTGTGCTGATCAGGCAGGGCATGGCGAATTTTAAAACAACCCGTCTTGTACCGGAGCGCACCCTTGATGCCGTGCGCAAGGACAAGGGAATGGTAATGGAGAAAGTAAATGAGCAGCGCTGAAAAGACGACGGAACAGATCGAACGCGACATCAACGAAACGCGGTCGCGGATAGACCGTGACCTTGATCAGTTGCAGAGTAAGCTTTCGCCCGGAGAGCTGATCGACGAAGCGGTAACCTATGTCCGGGGAACCGGTGGCGATCTGGCGGAAGGTATCGGCCGGACGATCCGTGATAACCCGGTTCCGGCCGCACTTATCGGTGCCGGTTTGGGGCTGCTTCTGCTGTCGCGCGTTTCCGCTTCGAGGAAACAGCAGACTTCCGGTGCGGCGACTGACGGGCATCCGGAAACCTATGCCGGACTTGATCGCTCTGCGGTGGACGGGGCCGGTCAGGCCTTGAAGTCGCATGATGCGGCGCAGGCGAAAGAGACGCTGTCTGAAAAGCTGGATGAGGTCGGCGAGCAGGTCTCCGAACTTGCCGAAGAAGGCAGGCACAAGCTTGAATCTGCGAGAGACCGTGCGGCAAAGACAGTGACCGAGACCGCAGAGCGGGCCCGCCACAGCGCGCGCAAGGTTGCTTCCGCCACCGGCCGGTTCGTCGATGATCATCCGCTTGCTGTTGGCTTTCTGGGGCTTGCCGCCGGAGCCGGTGTCGCGGCTCTCGTGCGATCCAGCCAGCGCGAGAACAAACTCATGGGTGCGCGCAGCGATCGCCTGAAGCAGGCTGCGAGAGAGACTGCGGTTGAACAGTCGGAGAAACTCAGGGAGGCGGCTGTTTCCGCCGGTGAGCGTGCTCTTGAAGAGGCGAAAAGTCGCGGATTTACAAAGGAAAATGTAAAGTCACGAATCGAAACCGTGATCGATGAAGGCCGGGAGATTGCCAAGGTGGCAGGCGCCGCTGCGCAAGAGGAGCTGGCTGAGCCGCATACGGCAGACGCCGGCAAGCCCGAGACGCAGTCGAACAGGCCCGAGGCCCGCAAGGCCGTGTCGAAAGCCCGGTCGGCATCGGACGAACAGAATGCCAAAGCCAGGAAGGTGTCAGGCGGCAACAGCTAAGGCTGAAAGAAGTCGGAGCGATCCGACTTCCACCACCGTGTTGCTCCGGGTTACAAGTTGCATCTGGCGGGTGAGGCCCGGGCAAGACGGGTCGCAATCCTATGTTCCCCGGCAGATTGTCTCTGCAGCTGTTCTTGCGAGAAGTCTGCCGGGTGGGCCTGCAATAAAGGCCATCCAGATCATTGGAAGCCGGGGAACAGGTAGATGTACAATGTCTTTTATATCATCGGTGTCGTCGTCGTCGCTCTGGCTATCCTGTCGTTCATAGGGGTGGCGTAGGCGCGCGAAGAGCTCAGTCATAAAGGACTACTCATTCTGGCGCGGCAGAGCCGCTGGCCGGGATGGCGGAAGCCACATGCGGTTTCTTTGCTCCGGGGCGCAGGCTGTCAGCTTGTCATGCCCGGACATTTTCAGTGCCATCCTGATGGTGCGGATATTATTTTAAAAAATTGGAACCAAAAAAGTATTGGGGCGTTATTTACCAAATACAGCAGCTTGAGTTCCTGATTTAAAAAGGCTGCTGCGGTCGAACGTTATTTGTTTTTGCCGATATCAATGAAATTCGATGCGCGCCGTTAAAGCTTTTTATTTTACCGGAAGAGATATCGCTCAAACAAGTTTGTGATTTTGAATGAAATTCGAGGAGTGGGTGCATGTTGAATAGAAGTCGGATTATCAGTGTGGCAACTGTGTTGGCCCTGACGCCGGTCGCGAGCGCGAACGCCTTTATTTTCGGCGACGATATGGATCAGGCCCGGGCGATGACCCCGAACGGCACATCGTTCGAGGGTGAGCTGGCGCGTGAATACAGGGACTTTTTCCTTTTCGAGGCCGACGAGATGTATGACTGGCCGGACGCCGATTATTTTGCCGAGAAGGCGCTGGCGGCGAACAAGGGAAAGACGGTTCTGCCCGAAGACCCGAAGGACTGGAATATCGACAGCCGTCATGAGCCCGGGCTGATCGAGGCCCGCGGCAAGCTTGTTGGTGTCCTCGAGAAGGGCGCCAGGGAAGTGGCGCCGCATGAAGCCGCCGTTGCTCAGGCGAGATTCGATTGCTGGGTCGAGCAGCAGGAAGAAGGGCATCAGCTCGACGATATCGCGGCCTGCCGCAACCAGTTCCATGCCGCCCTGGCGAAACTTGACGAAGCGATGCAGCCGAAGACCGCTGAAGCGCCGATCGCGGAACCCCTTGCCGTCAAGCCTGTCGCCGCCCTGGTTGTCGGTGATGAAGTGGCGCGGACCGTGGTCTATTTCGGCTGGGACAAGGCCCGTATTGCCGGCGATGAGCAGACCAAGCTGAATGTGTTCGTCGACGAGATGAAGAGGATGCGCAATGTGGTGCTTTACCTGGAAGGCCACGCCGACCGTTCGGGACCGGCCGACTACAATCTCGAACTTTCAAAGGTGCGGGCCGAACAGGTGCGCGGGGAACTGGTGAAGCAGGGTTTGAACGTCGCGGAGATCGAAGACTTCAAGCTTGGAGCCGAAGGTGAATCCCAACCTGCCGTTATCACGCAGGACGGCATCCGCGAGCCGGGCAATCGCCGGGTTGAAGTCGTCGCCCGTGGCGCCGTCGCTACCATCGTGCCGCCGAACGGCGAATCGAAGCTGCAGACTCAATAAGCCGTTGCTGCCGGTGCCAGATTTCCCCGGGAACGGAACTACGGAACTGCCGCGAAAAGCGCTGAAGGCTTCCTGTCTTCAGCGCTTTTTTTGCATGCCCTTTTCTGGTCCGGTGTATGGAGCGGACAGGCGGGCGGATGCTTGCAGGCTGCGTCTTATCGCCTGTGACAATTGTAGGCAAAAATTTTATCCCGCCGGTGTGTAACCGCCATCCCGGACATCCACAGAGATGACCGCTGCTGAGGAAAGTCATCTGGCCATGTTCGGACCGTTCGGGGCGCTGTTCCCGGTTCTGAAGACTGAAATTCGGGCTGTTTGCAGTGCGCTGTGGGCCCGGCCAGGCGCGTTCCGCATCATCCCTCTGCCGCGCCCCCGCCCAGCCCCGCATTCGGGATCCACAAGTGGCTGACGCCAGCTGGGTGCGCCGGGATACTTTAGCGTCTGGCGATGATCCAGATCGCATGCACGATTCCGGGAATGTATCCAAGGATCGTCAGCAGAATGTTAAGCCAGAACTGCAGGCCGATACCGACTTGAAGAAAAACACCAAGCGGCGGCAGGAGGATTGCAATCAGGATGCGGATAAGGTCCATGTTGTGAGCTCTTTCCTTTGGGGTTGCCCAATGTTTCAGGCAAGTCTTTGGCGCAATGCCCTAATGCCCTGAATACCCTGAAGAAGCTAAACGCAGGTGATGGTCGAAAGTTCCAGCGATTTTGATCTTTTCTGCCGATTAGACTCTGTTCTCCTGGGGATGAGCAATTGGTTCCCGACCGCATCCCAGCCTGTTCGATGAAATCTGACTCGTTGAATCTGTGAGTTTACTCATCGGGTTGGATTTCTCTGCGCGCCTGAGCGTGAGTGATCATTGCCAACGCCAGAGTGCCACCAACCTTATTCGCGGCCAGTGTCGGGATGGTAAAACGCGATTATACAGGCGATCAATCCGATCGCCCGGAATGCCATCTCAAGCCGAAAATCATATGAGTGCAGGGGAACTCTTGCCACCTGAATTCGTTAGACCTTTAGAGAACATTGATCCCGGTCTTGCATCTCACGAACGTCGCCATGTTGTGGCATTTGCAGGGCAGGGGTCTGATAGCACAGTGTTTTGGAAAGGAACGATAATGCTTTACTGGACCCTGGTATTTTTCGTCGTCGCGATCGTGGCCGGTCTTTTCGGTTTCGGTGGAATGGCGTCGGCGTCGGCAGGTATCGCACAGATTCTCTTTTTTGTGTTTCTTGTCCTGCTGGTCGTATCTCTGGTTGCTCATGTGGCGCAGGGGCGCCGGCCTCCTCCGCTGTGAGACCGCTTAACACGCAGCCGCGAGAATTATTTCCACGTGATGAAAGGGTAGGCTTCCGACCGAAGCTTGCCCTTTTCCGCTGGATCGATGTCCTGGATCAAGCTTGCCGCCTGTCGGTATTGCGTCGCTCCGGGTCACCTGAAGTGCCTATTGTCCTACGACGTGTTTCCACGGAATTCTGATGTTCCAGGACAGACCTTCGGGCGCAAACTCTATTTTCACTTCTCCATCCAAGGCCTGAGCGGCAAGCTTTTCAAAGACGACGTGTCCGAATCCCTTTCTTGACGGCGGTGTCACGGCTGGTCCATCGCTCTCTTTCCAGCTCAGTTCCAGCATTGCCGTCTCGTCCTGGCCGCCCGTTCGCCGCCAGCTCACCCGAACCTTGCCTTCGGGAACGGAAAGAGCGCCGTATTTGGCAGCGTTGGTTGCAAGCTCATGAATGGCGAGACCTATGTGCTGGGTTGCGTCGACGCTGAGGTGAACGTTGTCACCTTCCAGGTCGAATTGACTCTGCTCACTACTGAGATGATGGTGAATCTGACTCTGAATAAGATCAATGAGGGATGCTCCCATCCAGGATTCGTTGACCAACAGGTCGTGTGCGTGCGCCAGAGCCTGAAGGCGGTTGGTGAATATCTCGACGAAATCGCCCGGTCGTTCAATATGTGCGGCGGTCTGACGTGCCATTGCCTGGACCACGGAAAGAAGATTTTTTGATCGATGATTGACCTCGCGCATCATCAGGCGGAGTTGAATCTCGGCGTGCCGGCGCTCAGTGTTGTCAATCGCAGTAGAGATTATGCCTTCCGGTTGCCCATGCACATCAAGCAGTGGTTTTATTCTGATATCGAAAAAGTGCTTTTCCCCACCGATTTCAATTGTGGTTTCAATCTGTTGCTCTTTGCCACTCTCCAACACGGCCCGTTTTGCTTCGAGGATCGGAAAAGCGATCTTGGAGGGTAGAATCTGATTATCCGTCTTGCCCAGGATGGACGTGGGGGAAAAACCCGGCGGTGGATTATGGATCCAGATATAGCGTAGGGCGTGGTCCTGGGCGGAAATCGTTATTGCGGAGCCCAGCAGCGCCTGGGCGAAAAGCTGTTCCACGTCTCCGTCTCCTGGTTTCTGGCGCCCTGCGGGCAATGACTGAAGGGAGCGGCATTCGCTTTTACCATAGGAAGGCAGAGGCATGCCTGTTGGGTATTTTCCGTGACCCAAGTGGGCGTGGCGGTCAGAATCCGCGCCGTCCACATGTACCGCTTCGGCTGCCGGCCAGGTCATGATCATCGCCAGGGCGCTGAACCCAATGACTATTGCCACAGCAGTAGACGAAATCGTCCCAAAATTCGATAGGGATTCGCCGGAGACGACACCTGAAAGCTCAAGGGCACTGAAAATGATGGCGGTGGTCGAGGCTAATGCCAGTAGCCAGAGTCTCCGTTCCTGTGAAGCTTTCCCTCGTTGTCTCAGATGATGAATCGTTAGCGCAACAGACAGAAAAAAGCCCAACACCAGCGAGACGTAAATTCCGCCTGATAAAAGTTCCATAGATTCCTCAACGTTCGAGTTTGACGCGTCGACACCCAGTAAACCGGCTCTGTCATTACACCCGGCCCGCTTATGGCTGGGAGGTCCAGATTTCAACGAAGTTATGCCGTTTGAAGATTGCCTGCCATGTCGCGTGACATGATCGGTGACGCTTTTTGAGGAACTGCAAAGGTCACGACTGCATTTACCCGCGACTTTATGGAACAATATTTAGGATTAGATGCTGACGTAGTATCTGTAAATCCACCGAGGCTTAACAGTGTAAGATTAAAAACCTTATGGAGAAACTAAATTGATATGGAGTAAATATCAAGAATTTATCGGTCTTTTTATTTTTAGAATAGAATAATTTTGCTTCTCGTTGGTTTTGCGTCCGCAGCCGATGAGGTATCGGCGTCAATTGTGGAGAGTGGAATGAATTGGGATCAAATCGAAGGAAACTGAAAGCAATTCAAGGGCAATGTCCAACAGCGTTGGGGCAAGCTGACCGATGACGATTTCGACGTCGTGGAGGCCGTCGCGTCGGGATGGCTAAGGAGCAGGCCGCAATTCCCTTCAAGATGCTGAAGGTGTCCGCCGACAAGGAAGCATTCTTTGTAAATCTGTCGGAGAAACAGCTGGAGAGTGCTCCAAAATTTGAATTTGGCCGATATGACTGGGTGGAAGATGAAGCCTGGCGCGAGAAGAACGACAAGTACTACGCGCCTCAGCAGTAACTGAGAACCCCTTCCGCGGTGCCGTGTTGATGCTCCGCGGAAGGGGATTAAGCGACAGATAAAGCCAGCTGTAGCTCCGATCGGACCTAGAGCTGGTGTTAGATTTTTTTGAAGTGTTGCTCGTGTTTCGTTCAGACAGCTTTGTTGTCGGCGACAAACGCTCTCTTATCGAAAAACAGTGCCTGGCTGATGATGGCTTTAACGGTCTCCGTTTGAAAAGGCTTGGTGATCAGAAATGCCGGCTCAGGCCGTTCGCCGGTCAGCAGGCGCTCCGGATAGGCGGTGATAAAGATGATGGGTATCTCAAAGCTTGTCAGGATCTCGTTCACGGCTTCAAGGCCGGAACTGCCGTCGGCCAGCTGGATATCGGCCAGTATCAGGCCGGGGCGCAGCTGTTTTGCCAGCCCGACCGCTTCCTCGTGGGTTCTGGCGGTGCCGGTAACGCTATGGCCCAGGTCTTCAACCAGCGATTCAAGATCCATTGCAATGATCGGTTCGTCTTCAATAATCAGAACTTCCGTAGCGATTTGTTGTGTGATTTCCTGCGCTGCAGTGTTCAGCAGGCTGTATACATTGTCTGCCGTACAGTCGAGAATGACGGCGATGTCGGCGTTGGAGAATTGTTCGACACTGGACAACAGAAAAGCCTGACGCGGCCTGGGCGTAATACTGTCCAGGGCTTGGCGGGAGGGCGTCTGCTCCGGTTCCGGTGATTCGAGACTCGAACTCGCCGAATTCCAGATCCTGGTGAAAATCTGGTAAAGACCGGTTTTTGGTTCCAGATCGGTGGGGAAGCATGACGGGTCCGCAATAAGTGTTTCGAGAACGGCGGTGACGTAGGCATCGCCGCTCGTCTGGTTGCCTGTAAGGGCGCGGGCATAGCGTCGCAGATAGGGCAGATGAGGCGCTATTGCAGTGGAAATGGACATATAATTTCCCTCTTATAGGCGAAGTTTTGGGGCGGTTCTGCGCCACATAACTTGTGGTTAACTCGGAGGTTGAAAAAAAGTTCCGGCTTGTGGGAACTTTTTTTTAAGTCAAACATTGGATATGAAGTGGAAGTGTGAATCTCTGATGGTTTTGGCTTTATGCCTGCGGTTTTCGGTAAGAGCTGTCATTCGTCGCGCGGGGCCTGATTGGATTTGAAACGGTGAGGAAAATTCTTATGGCCAATAGTGAAAATAGCGCCAAGCAGTCCCGACGAAGCCTTGGCGTAAATGCCCGGGACAAAATCGGCGCACAGCTACGAGATATGTACAACTCGGTTATCACAGAGCCTGTCCCCGATCGATTTCTGGACCTTCTCAAGAGCCTGGAAGCCAAGGAGAAGTCAGAGGATAAGGGTAGCGAATGAATCAGAGCTCGGCACCATTCAAGTCTGAACTCATCAAAGCCATTCCGAATATGCGCGCCTTTGCCATTTCTCTGACTGGAAACACTGATCGGGCGGACGATCTGGTTCAGGAAACGCTCGTCAAAGCCTGGTCAAATGCCTCTTCGTTCAACGAGGGTACGAACATGCATGCCTGGCTGTTCACCATCCTGCGGAATACTTTTTACTCCGAGTTTCGGAAACGAAAACGTGAAGTTGAAGACGTTGATGGCAGTATGGTGGCGAAACTGGCATCCCACCCAGAGCAAAATGGAATGATGGATTTCGCTGATTTCCGCTCGGCACTGACACAACTACCCATTGACCAGCGTGAAGCGTTGATCCTGATCGGCGCCGCAGGGTTCTCCTACGAGGAGGCATCGGTCATTTGCGGATGTGCGACCGGTACCATCAAGAGCCGGGTGAGCCGCGCCCGCGCCCTCTTGAGTGAAATTCTGGGCGGCGCTTCCAGTGATGATTATGGGCCGGATGCCACGTCCCAGGCTGTTGTAAAGATCAAACCCATCAATACGATAACTGCTTGAGGGCGGAAAGGTTTCTCTGTTGTCATGCAGTATACGCGAACCCTTCAGTTCAGGCTTGCGGCACTATTGTCCTTAGCTGTGTTGCCTGCGGCGGTATTGGCAGTGGTTTCTTCGGAAGCAACCAACAACAACACCCGGGCCTTCAAGTCTGCCGCGATCGAGCAGGTCGCAACACTCGTTGCCAACGGTGAGCGACTTCGGCTTAAAAAGGCGGCGCAGCTTCTGGACGCGCTCGCAAACGTCTCGCTTTCGAACAAATCCAGTCAATGTGGCTCTCTTCTTCATACGTCGCAGGCAATAGAACCGGACATCCAGGATGTCCGGATCATGAAACGAGACGGTGGCATCGTCTGCTCAACGCAACAGAGCGGAGATCAGCGGGATTGGGACGAGGTGCTTGCAAGCCTTCCCGAAAACGCCTGGTCGAAAAGCGGGCCGAGTTTTGTTGTCGGCAGTGATTTCTCTCTGGTTGCGGTTCCGAAGGCATCAAGCGACGGTGCGTTAACGCTGGTTCTGGGGCTGTTGCGATATCGCTCCCCCGGGCTTCAGGTGGGAACGAATGTGTTTCGCGATGATGTCAATCTTCTGCTGGTGACGTCCGAAGGCAAGGTTGTCGGTGAAGTTCCCAAGCAGATTTCGTCGCTGATGTCGTGGCTTCAATCGGTCGCCGGCGGAACCGCGGTGCCGTTAAGGCGACAGTTGAGCGATAGTTCCGCCCAGGAATATCTCTACGTCTTTGCACCCATTCATGAAACCGGCGCGGGTGTGCTGATTGGCGGGTTGCGCGAAAACCTTTTTGGGAACGAGCGCTGGAGATTGTGGAGCAGCCTCAGTATCTCGTTCGGGATGCTTATGATCGTTGTAGGCACCGCCTGGATCGGTGTGAACAAGCTGGTCATACGCTGGATCTATCAACTCCGCCGTGCTGCCTCGTCCTACGCTAGTGGGAATCTGGAGGATCGCATCACCAACGTTGATCAAATGCCCGCTGGAATTGCAGAATTTGCTTCTACTTTCAACAGGATGGCCGACTCTATCGATGAACGCTCCACGGATCTGGAGCAGTCGCTTATCGAGAAATCAAACCTTTTGAGGGAACTTCATCATCGGGTGAAGAACAATTTCCAGGTTATCGGAAGTCTGCTTTCCCTGCAGAAGAAAACTCTTGATCCGCAGATGCAGAAGGTTTTGCAGTTTCCCGAAGAACGAATCCAGGCAATGGCAACGGCATATCGTGTGTCCTATGCTTCCGGAGACATCGGACGTGTTCTGGTTCTAAGGTTGATGAGTGAAGTCAGTAACTTCTTGTGCCAGAACGCCGGACGTTTCAGAGGTTTCATAGAATTGAACGACAAGACGGACGAGCGGCTTGATATTTCTCTCGATCAGGCCATACCGCTCGCATTTCTTCTGACCGAGATTTTGAGTCCCGTGGTTCGGTCCGCAAGTCAGCCGCCAGGCGTGCTGAAAATGGTCACTGTCACGCTCTCTTGCGAGGGGGACACCAACAATTGCAAAATAGAAATTGTTACGCCTGTGCCTTTGAAAAAGACCTCTGAGGAAGAAAACCTGCGCGACCGATTGTGCGTCGCCTTTCAGCAACAGCTGGCTGCAGAGGTTAAACACCGGGAGTCCGATAGCACGGAAACCTGGACGATCACCTTCATTGCCGACGAAGACTTTATCGCAGCAGCATGAGTAAAGGTGGCGCCGCTGGAGCAGGTTCAGCGGAACGATGGACCGCTTGCGGCGGTTCCATCTAAGCCGGACCGGCTTTATCGCGCCGGGATATCGCTTCCTTTGAGTAAATGCCGGGTAACGACGATCACAGAGATCAGGATCGGAACCGCCAGAAACGCACCGGCCGGGCCCCAAAGCCACATCCAGAATACCAGGGCGAGGAAAATCAGCAGAGAGTTGATAATCAGGTGTTTGCCGAGTAGGACCGGGGTTATGAACTGGCTTTCAATGATGTTAAACCCGATAAAAACGAGCGCCGGGAGCAGCGCTGCCGACAGCTCGGGAAAGGTCACCAGTCCCATCCCCATCAATATCACCGCAACAACACCAGGGCCGATAAAGGGGGCAAAATTTGCGACTGCGGCGATGGCACCCCACAGATAGGGAGTTGGGAAACCGAACGCCCAGGTCATAAGGGCTGTTGCAATCCCCAGGCCGATATTGATCAGGCTGATGGTGCGAAAATAACCTGAGAGCGCACGTTCGGTGGACCGGAAAATGCGGGCTGTGGCAAAGCGGGCACGGGGTGTGAGGCAGAGCGTCAGAGTTGCATCGCGCAGGCGGATCCTGTTGGCGAGATAAAAAAACAGCGTCACGACGAAAATCAGAAACTGGGCCGCCAGGGCTGGCACCGATGTTGCTGCTGCTGCAATGAACCCGGGCTCCTTGACCACCACCTGGGCCATGTTGCGGTCGGTTGCCAGATCAGAAACGCGCTCGGTGGCTTCTGAAAACTGTTGCATCCGGAAGAAAACATCCCGCAGCAGGTAGAGCTGCCGTTCAAGCGCGGTAAGGAGTTCCGGCATTCGCTCGATCAGAGCCTCGAACGGTCCGGATAGTCCGATCACCATCAGGCTAAGGAATGCAGTCAGTGTGCCGAGCACGACAAAGGCGGAAATCAACGGCGGGCAGCCGCGGATTTCCAGCTTCTGGGCAACCGGTCCGAGTGCTATGCCCAGAATCAGTCCGAGCGTCACGGGAATTGCGATATCGCCGAGGTAGCGCAAAGCGAACATGATGGCAATCACGGCGCTCAGCAGAATGCCGAGCTTTGTCGCCAGATCGAGCAGGTCGGAAACAACTGGTCTGCGCCTGTTCCCCGCTGAACCGTCAGGGGAACCCAGCGACCCGGTTTTCAGTAACCGAGCCGAATAAGATGGGAAACCCACTTTTTTCTGCGCAATCGCCCGCAGATTATAACCTTTCGCAGCGGCATCACGGTTGCTGCCCATGAGACTCCCTCAGGCTTGTACGGTTTATTCTGTGACGGGTTCATCATGAGCAATTTTCGGCACTGCGGCCTTCACTTCATCAAGAATGGCATTGCATTCCTTTTCCCCGTTGTCCTGCGCGAGTGACTTGGCATCTTCAAGGCGCTCGATAAGTGCGGCATCGCTGATGGGCGGGTCCATCCAGGATTCACGCGGCATTGCGGGCTCGGAAACGGCGCTTAAATCGACGCTTTTGCCGTCCGCCATCTTGGCGGTAACCGGGTTTTCGGCATCGGAACCGCCTGTCACCACCGCCTGTCCTTCCTGCGAAAGCCGCTGCTGCAACTGGGTCGACTGTTCGATGCAGCTGGCATCCGCACCCGTTGAAAAGACGGCGGCGGCAACCAGGATTGCTGCCGTCAGAATCAGATGGTTCTTATGTTCGGCGCGCGGCTGGACTTTGTGCGCCAGTGAATTCCTGTGTGAAGCCATCGTTAGAAACCTTCCCGCTACTGGTTACTTGTGAAGATAATCGTGGCCGACGACCCGCAGGGGCGCAGAGGTGAAGAGAGTGCGCGATAGCCTGGTTGCTCAAGAGCGAAGATGTTCGTCTGCTTGAGTTAACGGTCAGGGCGAGCGAAAGGTTCCACTCAACAAAAAGTTTTGGTTGTGTTTTTTGCCTGCCGTTTGACGGTGGCCTGGCGGAAGCGTCCGGGAGGGCTTAAAGAAATCTGCGACGTCGGCACGTCATAGCAAAGGGCGTATAAGCCGCTTTTTGCCCTCGAACTTCGCCAGTTCGCGCAATTGCTGGATGTCTTCGATGCGGGCTTTGCGGTCGGAAATCGCAACAAGCTGTGACCGCATGTGTATCTTCAAGGTCCTGTTCGTGTGCACGGCAGACAAACCAAGAGCATCGGTGAAATCAGATCGGAAGGGAAACTTTCCGTGGCCGCCGGATCGTGCATATTCCTCTGACATTGCGCCGGCGCTGCTCCAGTTTCTGATCCATGCTGCCTACTTCCATAGTCCGTTCACCCTATCGGAACAGCATGACCGGTATATGCACCGAGCGGATCATCTCGCTGGTCGTGCTGCCGATGATGAAACTGCGGATGCGGGAATGGCCATACGCCCCCATGACCAGAAGGTCGATACCTTCTGCGACAACCTTGTCATGGATGACGGTTTCGGGATGGCCCTCGATGAACGCGCCTTTGACCTCGATACTCCCGGCCCGCAATACGGCTTCTGCATCGTTCATTTTCCGCTGCGCTTCGGCATTGCCATTGCCCGCCATCACAAGGCTGCAGGTAAGCCCTGCAAACAACGGATCACGCGCAACATGGTCAACGGCTTTCATGGCACTGCGGCCACCGTCAAAGGCAATCAGGAACTTCTCAATCGGACGAAAGGCGCGAGAGGCCACAAGCACCGGCCGGCTGGAGGTGCGCAACACGCGCTCGAGATTGGAGCCGAGATGCAGCTTGGCGAAGTCAGCCGCCTCGCCGCGCTTGCCGATGACCACCAGGTCCGCATCCGCTTCCAGCTCCCGGACGGCTTCCACCAGGTCCATACTGCGCAGTTTGGCGGTGACCAGGCCAACACCGGCGGCCTTCAATCTTGTCTCGGCATCGTCAAGGATGGCGCGGCCACGCTTCAGCGCCAGCCTGGCGCGTTGTGCGTCCAGTTCGGCCAGTTCTTCCAGCAGCGCCGAACGCGCCCCCAGCCCGATATTGCCGCTCAGATCGTCGAGTGCGCTCGGCGTTCCCCGCCGTCCCAACAGGTGCAGGAGTTCGACCTCCGCGCCCGACGGCACCGCGGCCCAGGCGGCGTAGTCGCAAACGCTTTGCGCGTAAATCGAGCCGTCGAGCAATGCAAGGATCTTCGTCATGGGTTCCTCCCTCTAATGGCCCATCAGCTTTTCCAGCGCGCCGGGCTTGTCGTGGACGGCGAGCTTGTCGACGATGGTCTCGCTCGCTTCATTCATGCCGACGATACTGACGTCGGCACCCTCCCGCCGGAACTTCAGAACCGCCATGTCGAGTGCCTGTACACTGGAAATATCCCAGATATGGGCGCGACTGACATCAATGACGACTTCTTCCAGCACTTCCTTGAAATCGAAGGCATCGGCAAATTGCGGCGCGGACGCGAAAAAGACCTGTCCCTCCACTGTATAGGTGCGTTTGCGGCCATCGTCGGACAGGACCGAGGTGATGCGGAAGATCTGGGATATCTTCCAGGCAAAGAACAGCCCCGACAGCAGCACCCCGACCAGCACGCCTATGGCGAGGTTGTGGGTGTAGACGACGGTGACGACCGTCGCCACCATG
>Ga0214472_10000262_pt1 | contig 68442 bp, 69 predicted proteins | sample RVTome_6_FD_207662 | JGI IMG/M metagenome (GOLD analysis project Ga0214472, IMG submission 207662) | Soil microbial communities from uranium-contaminated site in the Upper Colorado River Basin, Wyoming, United States - RVT140D175 | ecosystem: Environmental > Terrestrial > Soil > Contaminated >...
TTCCGCTTGACAGAGTTGTTATTGAACGGGCTAAAGCCCATCAGCAAAGCGCCTTATATCCCAAGCCTCAAGGCTTGGGATATAAGGCGCAATTTCTGTAAACGACAGCATGGCGGTGAAATGCATGGCCCAGATGCCGCAACCCATGACCATGGCGCCGGCAATGAGCCACCAGCGCTTGGCGGCAGCATGCTTGGTCGCCACAATCCGGTTAACGACCGCCAGAGCCGCATACCCAGCGAGGCAGGCGACAAAGATGGAGAGCAAGATCAGAATAGAGTTATGCGTGCATTTGAGCACTGAGCCAAGATCAGCGTTGGAATCGAGAAATCGCCACAACTGCATACAGATTTCCTCCGCGATAGCGCCATCCCATGGGGCACGTCGGCATCTCACGCGAATCAATCAACGATGGTCACTGGAAACGATCGGGTTCTAACCGTCGTCACTACGTCTAAGCATACCTAAGCAAACGGCTTTGTCCCAATAGTGAGTGAGGGTGAACAAAGGGGGCTTGACCGTATCAATTGAGATTGATGCTGCCGCTGAAGCATTGTATAAGAGACAGAGCCTACTTGTATGATCAGAGGAAACACAGGAGCATCGAACATGACGATTGAATCACGGGGTCCGCTCACCGGTGTCAAGGTGGTGGCCTGTTCCACCGCTCAGGCCGGTACCGTTCCCTATATGCTGATGGCTGACCTCGGGGCAGAGGTCATTAAGATCGAGCTACCGGGGGTTGGCGACCCGTCGAGAACCACCAGCCAACAACCTGGCTTCCCCAGTACATACTTTGAGACCAATAACCGGGGGGTGAAGAGCCTGACTCTGAACCTGAAAGCAGCGGAAGGCCGGGACATCCTCTATCAACTCGTGCGAGAGGCCGATGTCTTCGGCCAGAATTTTCGTCCTGGTGCAGCAGAGAACAATGGCTTTGGCTACGAAGACCTTAAAAAAGTCAATCCGCGCCTCGTGTACGTCTCCATCTCCGGCTATGGCCCTCGTGGCCCCCATGCCATGCTTCCCGGCACTGATGCCATGGCGCAGGCCCTTGGCGGTGTGGCCGAAGCCTATTCCACGCCGGGCCAGCCCCTGAAAACCGGCATTGTTTCAGTGGCCGATGAAACGTGTGCGATCCTGGCGTTTGGGGGCATTATGGCCGGGCTTTACTGCGCTAAGACCACGGGTGTTGGGCAGAAGATTGACACCTCACTCCTGGGTGGTCAGATTCGCCTCATGGGCTGGACGCTGACCACCGCGATGTGGAAGGACGAGAATCCGGTGACCGGGCAAGCGCGCCTCATGGGCACGGCCGAGCGCCCGGCGATCAGCGCGAGTTTTAATGATCAAGAGGGCAAACCGTTTGTGTTTCAGATGGGCGGTAGAGATTGGAAGAAGGCAATGAGCGCCCTCGGCTTTGAAGCGGAGATGACCGCCAAGGGATTTGACGATCTAGGCGTCGCAGTCACTTCGGCGGATCAACGGGAAGCCATGTTGAAAACGCTCGATGCGCTTTTTGCCACGGGCAGCCGCAACCAATGGGTTGAGATTTTGCGTCGGGCCGATATTGTCTCGGCCCCGATTAACACCCTGTTAGAAGCCGCGAATGACCCCGATGTATTGGCCAATGAATACGTGACAGAAGTAGAGTATCCCGTGCACGGCAAAACGCTTAAGGTACACGGGTCGCCGTGGCACTTCTCCGAGACCCCAGCCAAAATCGGCATTGCCCCTGAACTGGGCGAGCACAACGTCTCCATTCTGACGGGACTAGGCTATAGTGACACCCAGATTCAGGAGCTTCGGGATAAGAAGATTATCTAAATCAGGTTCGTTTCAAATTACAATTGACAGTTAAGTGGTCAAATATCGTGTCGATGCTCAAGATAGGTTAGGAGCAGACGTTATTTTAGCGTGATCGCTACGAACCTACAAGCTGTTGCTAGGGGAGGTGTCGCCACTTCGCAGAAGTGGGGTACACTGTACTGCGAGGAGATTAGACCAACGCGTAAATGCAAAATAAACGGAATGAATCTTGGAGGACATTCATGATGCGGTTCATCAGTATCGCAGTTACTGCAGTCTTGTTGTTGTGCATGCTCGTGCCAGCGCCATTGGTGTTTGCCGAGGGGCAATATGATGGTAAGCACGCGCGCGAGGCGAAGCGCGACGTCTCAGGTGAGGAAATGGTGGCGGATCTCGTCTTGGCCCGTCCCGTTGGTTTTTTCGGGCTGGTATTTGGGACGGTTGCGTTTGTCGCCGCATTGCCGTTTACCATACCCGCTCACCAAGTTGAAGAGGCGAAACAAAAACTCATCGTAGCGCCGGCAAAATATACATTTGTCCGGCCATTGGGCTATAAGTAAGGCTCAAGAGGGTAGCGATCCGGCCAGTAACCGGTTGATCTCGGCAAGACACGATGGGCTATCACGGAACACCAGGCCGTGCAGACCCAGAGCCTGAGCGGCGGCGATATTGTCGGGTAGATCATCGATGAACAAACACGCCTCAGGCGACAAGCTCAGCATGTTGAGAATGGCATGATAAGCGGCTGGTGCCGGTTTCATCACGCCAATGTCGGCTGAAACGGCGATCGCGTCAAAGCGGTGGCTGAGGTCTTGCTGCTCCAGAAGCGTCCACAGTTCTCGGCTAAAATTACTCAAAATACCGAGGCGCAGTCCGGCCTGACGCATGGCGTCAATGCGAGCTACTAGCGCATCGTTACGAATGTCGCCGCGGTAGAAATCCATGCGTAGCTGCTCGACGTCGCCCGAGGTGAGATGCAGGGCATTGCCAATGCCCTGCCAAAAGGCAGCGACGCTGATTCGGCCGCATTGTGCCGCGACCCATGAATGGTGGTTGTGGACTCTGCGGCTGAGTTCGCCCGCCGGCAGACCGAGCTTGTGCTCCCAGGCCGCGCGGGGCTGGGTATCTCGTGTGGCTGAAAGCACATTGCCGTAGTCAAAAATGACCCCTTGAATCATTGCCTTCGCCTTTCTCTGTTTATTTTTCTTCACCTTTCCGGTGCCGATATCGGCTCCCTGATAAGAGGCAGGCCGGTAGGACCAGCACATCCGCTAAAAGCGCCAGAACCATTGTTAAACCTGTCAGAAATGAGAATGACACCGTTGGCTTAAAACTGCCGACGAGACCAGCCCAGAAGCCGAGGGCCAGAATCAGGGTGGTGCTCACCAGGGCGCGACCGGTATGACGGACTGCCTCGGTAATGGCACGTGGTGGGTCATCGCCAGTTCGGCGCGCCTGGCGATAACGGTACAGCAGGTGAATCGTATCATCGACCACAAGCCCTAGGGCGACGCTGGCAATCATGGTGGTGGCTGTAGATAACCCGATACCGCACCAGCCCATGAGGCCAAACACCAGGAGCGGCGGCAAGAGATTCGGGATCGCGGCCAAGATGCCCAACCGCCAACTGCGCAGGGCGACGGCAATGGAGCCGAGAATGAGGACAATGGCGAGGCCGAGGGACTGCAGTTGGGTGAAGACCAGGGTGTGGGACATCTGGGCCAACAGATAATTTGTGCCGGTGAGTTGTACTGGCAAGCCGGCGGCTTTGGCTTGATGTTTGACGCGCTGGGCCAGATCGAGGAACCGATCGCTGCCCATGGCCCGGGTGCGGATGCTGATGCGAAACGCCTTGGCCTTGACGTTCAGCCATTGATCAAGCGGCAAGGCGAGGGGCAGCAGGGTGGCGGTGACGCGGAGTTGTTGGTCATCTGCCAAGCGCTCTGGCTGCATCGACATCAGTGCCTCCCAGGGACTGTGCACCGAGGTGACCTGAGGCAGTGCTTGCAAGGCTTGTGAAAAGGCTAGAACGCGCCGGATGAATGCCGGTTGCAATCCGGTTTCGGGCAGGTCGGCAATGAGTTCGAGGGCGTTGACACCGGTTAAGTGTTGGTCAATGAACTCTGTACTCACCCGTAGGGGTGCGTTTGCTTTGAGCGCGCGTATAATATCTGTCCCCTCGGTCAGGCGCAATAGGCCGAGCAGGGCGAGCAGAATGGCGGCAAGGGTGCCCAGATAAATATACCTTCGATAGCGAGGGTTCAGTACCCAGCGCAAGCTCTGCTCCAGGAAACGCTCGATGGGGCCCTGCCCCCCTGTGGCGTCGGGTGTGTGTGGTCCCGCTGCGAGAAGCGCGAGGGGGACGCCGGTGATGGTGATGATAAACGCCATGCCGACGCCCAGGCCGGCGAGCAGAGCAAATTCCCTGACGGCGGGCACGGGACTGACGAGGAGGGAGAAAAACCCCAGCATGGTAGTCAAAGTCGTGAGGACACAGGCTGCACCGACATCCCGGACAGCGTGGTCAATCGCCTCGCAGTGGGCCATGCCAGTGGTGCGAGCCGCCAAAAAGGCGTTGAGCAAGTGGATGGCAGCTGACACACTCACCACCATCAGCACCGGCGGCAATAGCGAGGTGATGACGTTCAGGGGCAGGCCGAGAAAGCCGACTAAGCCCATGGTCCAGGTCAGGGCCAGAACCATGCAGCTGATGGGGACGAGGGCGAGGCGGAGCCGTCGATAGAGGCCGTAAGTCATGCCGAGCAAGATCATCATGACCAGTGGGATGGCGATTCGCTGGTCGCGTTGTAGGTAGTGATCCACATCGTTGTGCTCGAACGGGGTACCGGCGATGTAGGTCTGGCGTCCGTGGCGTGCATGGCTGGCAACGATGCTGCGCAAATTCGAGAGCCATGCCCGGCGCTCGGCAAATGTCAATGAAGGACTCCCGTGATCCGGTGTGACGAGAATGCCGGCCGTCCGGAGATCGGCTGACAACAGGGTGCCCACGATGGTGCTATTTGCACGGATCGCTGCAATGCGTGCGGCGTCGAGTTGATCGCCTTCGATGAGGGGTGGCGCAGTGAGGCCGAACGTGGTCACATTGAGACGACCGAGATCCGGCACCGTGGTGAGGCTCATGACGGACGACACATACGGGCGAGCGGCTGCGAGGTCTTGAGTCAGGGCGCGGATGGCGGCGAGTCCGCTGGGTTGTAGTAACGATGCCTCTGGGTGGTGGAGCACGGCCAAAATCGTTTCATCGCTGCCGAAGGTAGTCAGAAAGCGTTGGTACACACGGTAGGTGCCATGGTGCTGGAGAAAGAGCCGCTCGTTGGACGGATCGGTCGTGACGCGAAAGGCGCCGGCCAGTGCTAGGCAAGTGAATAATGCGAGCGCCATGGCAGTGGACCGGGGGGCGCGGGTGAGGAAGTTCATGACCGAATTACCACAAGAGGTGTTTGGGCGAGCCTTGAACCATTTGCTTGATGAGTGGGTTGACCCTCGTGCGGCCAATTGAGGTTTGAGTCTGCTCGTGAGATGGCTTATAGCGCGTGGTAGTAACCTCTTTTATAGGCCAACACTAGAGAGAGGACATGTAAGCCATAGCGAATGGGTTTGAGATGAGAAATTTCGTCGCCATAGTAGGTGGGGATGGGCCGCTGAACAATCTTGAGCCCCTTGACTTTGGCCATGATCAGCATTTCTTGATCAAAGCAAAACGAGTCGCTGAGTTTTTCAAACGGAATCTCTCGCAAGGCGCGTTTGGCATATAGCATATAGCCGCTATGATATTCGGCCATCTGGAGTCCGAACGTCATGTTCTCGATGGCGGTGAGACCGCGATTCGCCACATATTTATAACGTGGCATTCCCCCCCGCCGCGCCGCCCGGCCTTCCATCATACGTGAGCCTTGAACGATATCCGCCTCCCCAGAGGCAAACGGCTCAATGAGTTGGGGAAGTTCTTCCGGTGCATACTGATCATCGGCGTGGAGCAGCACCACCACGTCCGCATCTGTCTCCACCGCACATCGCAACAGCGTTTTTTCCGCCGCGCCATATCCCTTATTGACATCGTGGTGCAGTGTGAGCACGTTAGGATAACCCTGCAGCAACCGAGATAATACCGCGGCTGTGTTGTCCGTGCTGCCATCATTTACCACAATATAGGTCACAATCTGATGTTGTATGGCTGGCGGTATGCGAGCGAAAACACGCTCGATGGTTTTGCTCGCATTATAGGCGGGCACTACGATAGCCAACTTCAGGTGAGCTGAGGCACTCACTACGGCTCCTTTCTCTCGCCCAACCAATAGGCCATGCTGCACTCCAGCGTCTGATCGAGATTGTAGCGCGGTTGCCAGCCTAGAAGCTGCTGGGCCTTGGTGATGTCCGGAATGCGGCGGTCGGAATCATCGTAACCTTCGCCGTAAAAGGCTTCCCCCGATACCTCGATCGGTGTGGGCAGGTCGGTGTGACCATCCCACCAATGGCGCTTGTAGAGGCTGCGCATTTTGAAGGCCAAGTCTCGGATGGAGATCTCATTGTCCGGCGAGCCGATATTGAAGATTTCTTTATCGCACACCCCGTCCGGGTTCTCGGCAATCCGCACAATACAATCGACGGCATCATCGATATAGGTATAGGCGCGGCGTTGGTGCCCGCCATTGATCAATTTCATGGAGGTTCCCATTTTCAGCGCGTTGAGAAAATGTGAGAACACGCGGGGGTTCCCGTCTTGCTCACTAGGAAGAAAATCAATGCGGGGACCAATAAAATTGAATGGCCGAATGATCGTATAGTTGAGCCGATCTTCGAGACCATAGGCATGGATAATGCGTTCCAAAAGTTGCTTCGCACAGCTGTAGATTCAACGGTGCTTATTCACGGGACCAAGGATGAAAGCCGTGGTGTCTTCCTGAAACACCGCATGGGCCGGATTGTCTCGGTCTGGCAGTTGGTCGTGTAGCAGACTCGCCACCGTTTTGCCATAGACTTCACAAGTCGAGAATTGAATAAGTCGCTTCCGGTGTTCGACACAATAATCTGCAATTTTTAGATTTTCCGTAAAGTTTAGATGAAACACGTCTAAAGGCCTGGCGACATAAAGAGCAGGGTTCGCGTATGCAATGAGATCGATGACCACATCGGCCTTTTTAATCAGCTGCTCGACACGATCATGATCGCATCGTATGTCACCGTGTATATAAGTAAAGCGCGAGTGCCCCAGGCTGTCTTGCACCTTGTCATCAAATAAATCGTAGCAATAAACTTCGTGATCAGCAGATTCGAGCAACTTTTGTGCTGTATGACAACCGATGAACCCTCCGCCACCTAGCAGCAAAACTTTCATTCCCAACTCCTGGGTAAACCTTGAGGTAAAATCTGTTGAGCCGAGAGCTATCATAGCATGTTTGTGTACTTCTAGCAAGCGTAGGCAGGCAAGCGCCAGGGCAAGCGCATTTGAGAATGGAGAGGGCTTTCCTGTAAGGTAGTAGAGTGCTTTACATCCAAAACGCCCTTTGCCCCAAGAGGAGACCGCCTCATGTGCATGCGCGCCCCGTCGTCGTTTCAGGATCATTTTGTCTCCTTGACCGATCCTCGATCCTTTCATGCGCCCAATCAGCGCCACGAATTGATTGATATTCTCGTCATCGCCGTTTGTGCGGTGATTTGTGGGGCTGAGGGCTGGGAAGACATCGAGGAGTATGGCAAGGCCCAGGCCGAGTGGTTCACTGAGGTCTTAGATTTGCCAAATGGCATTCCCGGTCACGATACCTTTAGACGAGTCTTGTCTAGACGAGTCTTGTCACACCTGGACCCTGATGAACTGACCCAGTGCTTTATGTCTTGGACGTCGGCTCTCAGCGATCTCTCCGGCGGCGAGATCGTGGCGATTGACGGCAAGACGTTGCGCCATTCCTTTGATCGGGCGGCCTCGAAAAAGGCCATTCACATGGTGAGTGCCTGGGCCAGCAACAATCGTCTGGTGTTGGGTCAGGTCAAAGTTGATGCCAAGTCCAATGAGATTACTGCGATTCCTAAGCTCTTGAAGATGCTGGACTTGACTGGCGCAACAGTCACCATTGATGCGATGCGATGTCAGAAGGAAATCGCCAAGGTGCTCACCGAGCAAGGGGCCGATTATGTCTTGGCGCTCAAGAAAAATCACAGCCATCTCTATGAAGATGTGACCTTGTTTCTTGATGACGCCCGGGCCACTGAGTTTGCCGAGATCGACCATGATTATCATGAAACGGTGGATGGCGATCATGGTCGTATTGAAACCCGAAAATACTGGATCACCTCCGATATCGATTGGTTAGGAGCGAAGGCCTCGTGGACCCATTTGCAAAGTCTTGGCCTGGTGGAGTCGCGTCGCGAAATCGGTGAGAAAGTGGAGATTGAAAGGCGGTATTACTTAGTCTCACTGCCTGCCGATGGGGTGCGATTCGGCAACGCTGTGCGGCAGCACTGGGGGGTTGAGAACGGGTTGCATTGGGTTCTGGATGTCTCTTTTAATGAGGATGCGTGCCGGATTCGCAAAGACAAAGGGGCGCAGACGTTCAGTGTGCTGCGCCATATCGCGTTAAATCTGTTGAAACGTGAGAGCCAGTATAAGCGAGGGATCAAAGCCAGGCGCAAGCGAGCAGGATGGGATCGGGACTATCTGTTACAAGTCTTGACCTCGTAATCCAAATGCGCTTGCCCTGGGGTCCGATACCGAATGCCGCCCGGGGGAGACGGCGGCGTCAACGCGCTTCCTGGCACCTGGAGCGGTTTTTTTCTTTCTGCTCAGAACGGTCTATAATGATAAGAGATTAACACCTTTGACTCGTTGAGAGACTGGAGCACTTATGGATCTTAAAGGGAAAAGTGTATTAGTGACTGGGGCCGATGGATTTATTGGCTCTCATTTAACTGAAATGTTGGTTGAAGAGGGGGCCGATGTTAGAGCCTTGTGTTTGTATAATTCATTCAATTCATGGGGATGGTTGGACTCATCACCTATCAGAGGCGAAATCGATATACGGACTGGCGATGTACGTGATCCGCACTTTTGTAAAACCCTTACTAAGGATATTGAGGTTGTTTTTCATCTGGCAGCATTGATTGCTATACCTTATTCTTATGTCGCTCCTGATTCTTATGTAGATACGAATATTAAAGGCACATTGAATATTTGCCAAGCTGCCAGGGAAAATGGCTGTACTAAAGTCATTCATACCTCAACTTCTGAAGTATACGGGACTGCACTTTATGTGCCGATAGATGAAAAGCATCCTATACAGCCCCAATCTCCTTATAGCGCCAGTAAGATCGGCGCCGACAATATGGCCATGAGCTTTTATCATGCCTTTGAGCTGCCGGTTGTCATTGCACGCCCTTTTAATACCTATGGTCCTCGTCAATCCGCTAGGGCTGTGATTCCCACCATTATTTCTCAAATTGCCTCAGGTATGCAAGAAATCAAAGTGGGTGATCTTTCACCCACTAGAGATTTTAACTATGTGCTAGATACCTGTTTGGGGTTTATAACCTTAGCAAAAAGTGACAACGTGATTGGTAAAGTGATAAATATTGGTTCTAATTATGAAATCTCAATTCAAGATACTTTTAATTTGATCAAGCGTGTGATGGGTGCCACGGTAGAATTCGTGGTGGATCCGGAGAGAGTGAGGCCGGCGCATTCTGAAGTGCACCGGCTATGGTGTGATAATACGGAGATTCATAGACTGACCGGGTTTATGCCACAGTACGATATTCATCAAGGGATTGCGTTGACGGTCGATTGGTTTACCAAGGAAGAAAACCTCAGACATTATAAAACTGGGATCTACAATATCTGAAACGACAACGTAGCGGGGTCTTGTCCCCTGGCGTGTGACCGCATGCCGAGCATGTTATGATAGAGACTCGCCGGACGATTTGATAGGCGCCAATGCGCGACTCATCGAGCGCTGGCACTCTTGTCCAATCACCATCCAGGACGCTTTCAAGAAAGGCTTAGCTCATGCGCATTCCCGGTCACCAACGCCGTCTGGATCCCGATGAAGTGGGCCACCGTGCCGGTGTCTTTGTCGAGGCCATCCGCGATGGCGATATGGACCTGGCTTGGTCGATGTTATCTAAAGAAACACGTGGGATGCGTATGGGAGTATGGGCCACCCGGAACGATATTGACATGCAGAACGCCTACCGGGCAGCCTACGATCCCGACCATCCGATGCGCCACGCCATGTTGGGCGATTTTCGCACCACGGTCTTGCGCAATTGGCCCCTAGAGGACTTAGCCGATTTGGGGGTGGCCCCGACGAACTACCTAGACGACGACCACGCCTTTGCTTTCCTGCCCTTTGGGATGACTGAAGATACCACACGCGTGGCGCATCGCCGGCTGATGTCCGGGATTATTCTCCCCATGTTATGGGAGAGTGCTCAGTGGCAAGTGGATCTGCCGAGCTGGCGCTTCATGGACGTGGAGCCGGGGCAGTAAAAGCCAGGGCAGTCAAAGCCGACACTGCCTCACTTGGCGCGACGCCGCTGCCGTCCCATCCACAAGGCCGGAATGATACCGGCGGCGGACAACAGTGCCACCCACACAAACGTGTCGTGATAGGTGTGAAGACTCGCTTCCTCCTGCACCAGGCGGCTGAGCGTGGCCATCGCCTTCATTGACGCCTCCTGGCTAAAATCGCCCAAGTTACTAAATGTACTGTGGAGTGAGTGCAACATTTCACCTTGGCTGAAAGCGAGGGTGCTTTGGTCTTGATTAAGCCAGATGGCGCGCTGGGCCAGGCGGTTTTGGAAAAACGTAGTCACCAGGGCCACGCTGGAAGCGGCGGCAATGCCGCGGTTCAGGCTCAGCAGGGCCGAGCCCATGCGCAACTCACTCTCATGCAACGGGGAGAGTGAGGCGCGGTTCAGTGGCGCGATGGTGAAGGCGCGGGAAAAACCGCGGGCGGTCAGCCAAAAGGTGAGCATGCCGATGCTGGTCCAGGCGGTGATGGTGGCAAACTTCCAAATGCACAGCGACACCAGCGTCAAGCCGAAAATGACGAGGAACTTGGGCGGTAGGATATCGGAGAGGCGGCCTGAGAGGACGCTGAGAGCACCGACCACGACGGCAGAGGGCAACATCATCCAAGCCGCCTGCAGCGGGGTGAATTTGAGATGCGCTTGGAGAAACAAAATGACAACAAAATTGGTGGACATAAAACTTAGCGTGTTGAGAAAGACGACTATGGCGGCCATGCTAAAGGCAAAGTTGCGAAACAGTCGCAACTCCACAAACGGTTCTCGGTTATGCAGCTCCGCGACAATAAAACTCACCCCGGAAATGGCGGCGATGCCAAGCAGGCTTAGAATATAGGGCGAATCCCAACCCTCTTCACGGCCCTGGGTCATGGCGAGTAGAAAGGTCACCAAGAAGGTCGCCATGGTGAGCATGCCGACCACATCGAGGCTGCGGGGCACTCGGGTCTTGGGATGGGGCAAGATGAGATACGCCAAGATGATGCCGACGATGCCGGTGGGCACGTTGATGTAGAACACCGTGCGCCAACTCGCAAACTCCATTAAGTAGCCGCCGAGAACCGGGCCTACCATGGGGCCGAAGGAAAAGCCGAGCGAGCTGATCCCCATGGCTAAGCCGCGTTTGTTTTCCGGAAACGCCTCGAAGAGCATCACCTGCGTAATGGGGAAAATCGGGCCGGCAAAGACGGCTTGAATGAGGCGAAAGGCGATGAGGGAGTGGACATCCCAAGCCAGACCGCAGAGGATGGAGCCACCGACATAGCCGCTGAAGGCAATCAAATAGATCTGCCGATTGCCCCAGCGCGAGCCGAGCCAGCCGACGCTCGGCATCATGACCGCAGTGACGATCATATAACCGGTTTGCACCCATTGCATTTGATCCAGGTCCGCGCGTAGACTCGTCATGATCTGGGGGAAGGCGAGATTGACGACGGTGACGCTCAACCCGACGGTGGTGTAACCAATCATGATGGCGGCGGTGATCCACCAGTGTTCATAGGGAGAGCGAGCCGTTGCAGAGGCAGGCGGGTCCGGAGTGGTCACCGAGGTTGGAGTGAGTGCCATGGTGGATCCTTTTGCGTCGTCACGATACCGTTCGATGCAAGATCATAACATATTTGGCAGGACCCGATTCAGGACTCGAAAAAATACGTCATAATCATGAGGTCGCGAAGCTGTCCATGCTGGTCTTGCACATGCGCCTTGAGCACTGCTTCACGCTGGAAGCCAAGCCGGGAAAAGAGCGCGATGGCGGCACCCTGGTCGACTGTCATTTGGACCATGACTTTGAGTAACTCCTCCTCTAATGCGATGGCGAGGAGTTCTTTGACCACCAGCTGACTCAGACCGCTGCCACGAAAGCCGCGGTCGACCACCAGACGCAGTTCACCGACGTGTTGCGACCAGCCGTAGTAGGGATAATCGAGTTCGCCATCGGCAATAATGCGGCCTCGATGACCCGCTAGCAAATGAAACATTTGACCGCTGTCAATGCCATCGACCCAGCGATCCATGGCCTCGGTTTGGGTCACATCGGCACGCAGATATAGCAGGTCTTCTGTGGGGAGCGAGCGGTAGAAAGACAACAGATGAGGGGCATCATCCGGCTCCATCGGCCAGAGTTCGACCTCACGATTGCCGGTGAGAATCTCAGTTCGAGGGTACATGCGATATCCTTTGGCGACACGATGATACTGGCGATGACCACGAGCTAGGGCGCCACGGTTTTGATTCTTTATTCCGTCCGGTGGATGCCGGTGGATAATAGATGTATGATCACGGGATGTGACGTGTTCCATGAGTTGGGCGTCGTTAGTCTTGTATCAAGAAATGCGAACGATCGCAATCCTTAACCCCGCTCGGTTCGATGATGTGTAGGGGGCGAGCCGGTGGGGTGACACCGCTCGGAAAAAGGGAATGGCGTATGACAAGTTCGGGTACAAGCGGTTTAGAGGTCCGTGTCGCGGCATTGAGTCCACGCGCCATTTTGCCCCACAAAGCCCACGCCACGGACGCGGGCTTTGATCTTGCCATCCCGGCTGAGCAAACCCTCAAACCCGACGCGCTAATGATGATCGATCTCGAATTTGCCTTAGAAATTCCGCCCGCATGGTATGGTCAAGTCCTGGGGCGGAGTTCCGTATTCCAACGCGGCATGAGCGTACATCCTGGCGTGATCGATGCGGATTATCGCGGCAGCATCCGCCTCCTGATTCGCAACGAACGGCCGGTGCCACAGCACTTACAACGCGGCGATCGCTTGGCTCAGCTGATGTTTCTCCCCGTGCCCGGCGCGACCCTGACCCCGGTTGTCCCCGAGGCATTGAGCGAGACGGCGCGTGGTGGTGGCGGCATCGGCAGTACCGGCCGGTAGCCCTGGATGATGCTGCGACCGTAGGGATCGGGTGGGCAAAGGCGCTGCCAACTCGTATCATACGAAATTGCTTCTTGCGGGCATACACTTATTTTGATGTGGATAACATATGGCGATTCGCGTTCACTGTCCCTCCTGTCACCAACTCCTTGAGCAGATGGCCGAAGTTTGCCCGTACTGCGACTCGACATTGCCGCCGGCAGTGGTCATGTCCCTTGCGGTGGCCCATGGGGCGCCACCGCCTCAGACCTTTGGGCAAAACTTGAGACCCGTACCGGAGGTGCTGATTCCCATGACTGGGATTGCAGATCGCCCCATCCCCGGGGCGTGGCCGACCCCGACTGAAACGAGTGGGCTGCGTCCCTGGCTAGCGGCGGTTTTGTCGCTGATCTGTGGGCTGGGCCAGCTCTACAATGGGCAAGTGGTCAAAGGCATTGTCCTGTTAGTCCTGGGGGCATTGGCGATTCTTGGTTGGCCCTGGCTGGTCGGCAAAATTGCTCTTCCTCTGCTGTGGGGCTTTGCCATCGTCGATGCGTTTCTAGTGGCGCGGCGCATGCGCCATTAAGCCCTGCCCAATACACGGCCCGCGATTTCGTGTATACTTGCCAACCCAAAGATGGCAACATTCGCATCGCCTATGAGGAGCAGTGCTAATTGAACGGCTACTATAAATTCTTAGAGCAACTCATCCCTGCGACAGTCAATATCCATGCCCTGGCGAAGCACGATCATCCCTCGGCCAGCATGCTGGGCACGGAGCGTGCTGGCTCCGGCACGTTGATTGACGCACATGGCCATATTTTGACGGTGAGCTATGTGGTGCTTGGGGCAGAGGCGTTGACGGTCACGCTACAGCAGGGTGAAGAAGCGTCGGCTCGTGTCGTCTACATCGATTTTGAAAGCGGCCTGGCCTTGCTGCATGCCGATGTCTCTGCTGCCCACCACGTCCCGGTCAGTGATTCCAGCGGGCTTGAGACCGGGCAAATGGGGCTCCTGCTGGCCAGCACGGAGGCGCTGGAGCGGCGTGTCACCGAAGGCGTGATTACGGGGCTTGAGCCGTTTGATGCCCACTGGGAATACATGCTGGATCGCGCGATTTTGACCACGGCTGAAAATCCGGGTTTTGGCGGCGGAGCCTTTATCACCCTGGGGGGGGTGATGACGGGTGTGGTGTCGCTCAACCTCGGCGGCCTCAAAGATGCCTCAATGATTATTCCACTAGACCCCTTTTTGGGAGTTCGCGATGAAGTGATCGCCTACGGGCGCGTGCGCAGCCGGGTGCCCAGAGCCTGGATTGGCGTGCATCCCATGCCGTCTCCTCGGGGGCTGATCATTTTTGGCGTGACTGAGAATGGACCGGCTGAGAGAGCGGGGGTCCAACCTGGCGATATCCTCGTGAGTCTGGGGGATCAAGAGGTGGGCGACCGGGTGGCGCTGTACCAGCGATTGTGGGCGTATCAGGCGGGAGAAGAGGTGCCCCTGATCGTTCTGCGTGAGGGCAGCCGGCATGTGCTTGTCATTCAGAGTCAGGACCGAGCCGAGTTTTGGGCCTGAGCTAAATAAACGCGTCACTTATGGTCGATTTTCTTCTGCTGGCGTCACAGGCTGGTTTAATGCATACATCACCTCAGGTGCATCGCGCAGGCAAAAGCCATCTACCGGAATCTCTTGGCCATGGTGCGTCAAGATCACTTGCTCGATGAGAGCGGCGAGGTTGACGCGAATCATTTCCACCATTCTCGCCTGCTCGGTGTCAGTGCCCTGGGCAAACCGGAAGGCGTATTCTATGGTTTGGGGCTTTGATCGTTTGCTCACCAAGAATCCTTTCTGGAAGCCCCGGCGTTCAGGCCGGGGAGGAGGTCAATTCATTGACATCCCACTCTAGCGTTTGCACCCATCAGGAATACGATGGGGTCTCGCCGGCCAAAATTTGTTGCGCTGCGGTGTAGGGATCCAAGGTGGCGTCCTGCACCTGTTTCACCAGGGCGTTTAAAGCACTGTCGTGATCCAGGCGCTCCAAGATCGAGGTGAGCAGGCGGTGCCGCAGCAATTCGAGGAGTTCGCGCCGGCGATGGGCGCGCCGCCGCTCGGCGAGCTGACCCGTGTCCCGCAACCGCGTATGGTGCTGTTGAATCGCCTCGTACAACGCCGTGATGCCCACATTGAGGTGGGCTTGGGTGGCCAGGACCGGAATCTCCCAGCCGTCGGCAGTGGCGTTCATATGCACCAACATGCGGAGATCCATCAGCATGCGATCAGCCCCGTCGCGGTCCGCCTTGTTGACCACGAACAAATCCGCGATCTCCATGATGCCGGCCTTCATCGCCTGCACCGTATCTCCCGCCTCAGGGACCAGGATGACGACCGTCGTATCCGCAGTTTCGACAATATCCAACTCCGTTTGGCCGACCCCAACGGTTTCGACAATGATAATATCTTTGCCAAATGCGTCCAGGAGTTTGATGACCCCTGTGGCCGTGTAGGAGAGCCCGCCATGACGGCCGCGCGTCGCCATACTGCGGATAAACACCCCGTCGTCAAGGTAGTGTTGCTGCATGCGAATCCGGTCGCCCAAGATGGCGCCGCCGGAAAACGGGCTGGTGGGATCCACGGCAATGATGCCCACGGTCAGGCCCAACGCTCGCACATGGGCGGTCAATTTGTCCGTCACCGTACTTTTACCGGCGCCGGGCGGGCCAGTGATGCCAATGCAAAAGGCCTTGTGACCCAGCTCCGGATAGAGCCGCTGCATGATGGCCGGCACCTCTGCACTGTCTCGCTCAACTCGCGAGATCAACCGGGCCAACGACCGCTGATCGCCGGCGAGCATCCGATCGACAAGTTCCGTCGCACTATTTGCTTTCATCGTCATCGGCCGCATGTTTTGGGACGTGGGCTTGAATATAGCGGACGATGTCACCCATAGAAGAGCCGGGACCGAAGATCTCCGCCGTACCCTTGGCCTTTAATTCCGGCACGTCACTCGGCGGAATAATGCCGCCTCCGATGACTTGGATATCGTCGGCCCCTCGTGCCCGCAGGAGTTCGACGACGCGCGGAAACAACGTCAGGTGGGCGCCGGAAAGGCAGCTTAAGCCCACGACGTCAACATCTTCTTGAATCGCCGCGGCGGCAATCTGTTCTGCAGTTTGACGCAGACCCGTGTAGATGACCTCCATCCCCGCATCGCGCAGGGCCAAGGCCAGCACCTTCGCCCCGCGATCATGGCCATCGAGTCCCGGTTTGGCAACAAGGACCCGGATTTTACCTTCTGTGGCCATTCAATCTCCCTTTTTGACAAACAAAATCAATCGCATCAGCCGTCTAGTGGCAACGGAAAAAAAGTGCTAGCCGATTGTAGCAGGGGGCCTCTTTGACTGTCAAGATCAGAGCTCTGAGAAGTTGACAGTACCCCGTGCTCGCATTATAATTGTTCCATTTTGAACTTGGATAAATTCGTCGGTTATGATCGCGATATGCTTAGTTTTTCCACGTGGTAGAAACACCGCTTAATCTTCATTGAGTAGCCTTTGTTTTGATGAGTTGAGTACAATTCAGCGGGTTTGAATTAAAGTCTCACCAAAAATATTGCTTTTACTATAAATCAAATCTAAGCCTCGTAGGCCTTGTGTCGTGGTTCGGGATGTATGTCACGCGTTATGGATAGGTGAACCTAAATCGTCACTTGCAGAGGATGAAAACTGGATGCAAGAAGAATATGCCAACATTCGAGCCAATCTAGAAAAGCGTCGGGAAGGGATTCTGGCTAAAAGTTCGGACGCCCATCCGATGCCTTCGAGTGAAGACGCCGCGCATGGGGATTCTCTAGATATTGCCAGCTCGTCTCGCGACCGCGAAATCACCTTTATGCTCAAAAGCCGCGAACTGCATGAGCTGCGGGCCGTGGAGGATGCGATTCGGCGTATCGACAGCGAGGACTACGGCATCTGTGCAGTCTGTGAAGATCCGATTGAAATCAAGCGCCTTGAAGCCATCCCCTGGGCACGCTACTGTCTGTCATGTCAAGAAGAGATGGAAAGCCGTACGGCCTCCGGCCGCGCCAACAACTTTGAACTCTAGTGTCGTGGCTTCGCCTATTCCATTATAGACCTCGGGTTATGTCTCTCGGGCTGTGTAGCGGTATTCTGTGGCTTGCTCGCAACGTGCAGAATACCGTGTTTTGGTTGTAGCTACATCCGATCTCGATCTTCATAGGGCGTTATGACCCAAGCCACATCGCTTCGGCCCCACATCAATTGACAGACATCCGGAAAGCGCCAAGCCTTATGCCATATGCACCGTCAGCCATCGCGCCAGCCGCTATCGTCGTTGCAAAAGTGGCCTTGGAGCAGCCGTTGGCCACCCCGTTGGATTATCGTATTCCCGACGCTTGGGCCGACGTTTGTCAATTGGGGCAACGCGTGTTGGTGCCGCTCGGTCCGCGCCACGTGCAGGGGTATGTGGTGGCGCTCCAGTCCGGCAGCGATGTCGACGTGGAGGCCCTCAAGCCTATTGTGGATGTGCTGGATGAAGCGCCCCTGCTGACCCCGGCGCTGTTGAAGCTGACGCGCTGGGTGGCGGACTACTACATGTGCCCTTGGGGGTTGGTGCTCAAGGCGGCAGTGCCCCAAGGCTTCCGGGTGCGCAGCGAGACGGTTTACAGCCTCACACCTCAGGCCCAAGCCGGCCCCTCCGAGTGGCCTGGCGGAAGGGCCGCGTCCGCCTTGCAAATCTTGACCGAGCAAGGGCCGCAGCGGCGCAGCGAGTTGGCCCGTCAGCTCGAGGTGGAGGTGCAGGGGGTGGGGGCGCTACTGAGACGCTTGCAAGCCGGGGGTTGGGTGGCGGGCGAGCAGCAGCGGCAAGCGCCAACGGTGCGACAACGCATGGTGGCGGTGGTGCGCTTACGGTTGCTGCCGGACGAAGCGGAGACGCTACAGCAAGAGGTGGCATCTCGGGCGCCAAAGCAAGCAGACGTGCTGATGCATTTGATTCAGCAACCCCGGTGGGAACTGGCGGATTTGCAGTCGTTAGTGCCGGGGGCACGCGCCGCTGTGCAGCGCTTGGTACAACGTGGCGCGGTGGCCCTGGAGCAGGTAGAAAAGATGCGTTCCGTGATCCCGCAAGAGATGAGTGGCCGCGATATCTTGCCGAGACTGAGTTCGGCCCAACAGCATGCGTTTCAGCAAATCGAGGTGAAGTTGGCCGCCCCGGACGGCGTGCCAGTGTTGTTGCTGGGGGTGACTGGAAGTGGCAAAACAGAGGTTTACATGCGGGCCATCGACACCGCTCTGAAACAGGACAAAACCGCGATGGTGTTGGTGCCTGAAATCTCTCTGACCGCGCAAGCGACGGAGCGGTTCACGCGGCGCTTTGGCGATCGTATAGCGGTGTTGCACAGTGGCTTGTCGGCGGGGGAGCGGTTTGATGAGTGGCGCCGTTTGGCGCGGGGTGAGGCACGCATTGCCATTGGGGCGCGGTCCGCGGTGTTTGCGCCGCTGCCAAACCTGGGCTTGATCATTGTGGATGAAGAGCACGACACCTCTTACAAGCAAGAAGAAGCGCCGCGCTACCACGCCCGGGATGTGGCGATCGTGCGGGCTCAGCAGGAACAGGCGGTGGTGGTGCTGGGCAGCGCGACCCCGGCACTCGAAACGTTTCATCATGCGCGCCAGGGCAAATACCTCCATTTGTCATTGCCCAAACGGGTCGGTGACCACCCGCTGCCCAAGATCATGATCGTGGACCAACGCGCCCACGCGACCCCTAATGAACGCGTCATTTCCACCCCGCTGCGCCACGCCATTGCAGATCGTCTCGAGCGTGGCGAACAGTGCCTGATCTTGATCAATCGCCGAGGCTTCTCCGCCTATTTGCAATGCCGGGAGTGTGGCGATGTGCCGCACTGTGCCCACTGCAGTGTTTCACTCACCTACCATGCCCGCGGCCGCACTTTGAAATGCCATTACTGTGATTACGCCCAGCCCGCCCCGACCGCGTGTTCGGTGTGTCGTGGCCCGGTCTTGCATCACTACGGGGTGGGGACCCAACAAGTCGAAGACGTGTTGCGGACGCTGTTTCCCGAGGCGCGGTTGGGGCGGATGGATCGCGATACCACGCGGGGCAAAGCGGCGCACGAGCGCATCTTGAGGTCATTTGGGGCGCACGAGGTGGACATTCTCATTGGCACGCAGATGATTGCCAAAGGGCATGACTTCCCCAACATTACGCTGGTGGGGGTGGTGTCGGCGGACGGCGCCCTGTCCATTCCGGATTTTCGCTCCCCGGAGCGCCTGTTTCAACTGTTGACCCAAGTGGCGGGGCGGGCGGGCCGGGGGGAGCGCCTGGGGGAGGTGTTAATTCAAACCTTTCGTCCGGACAATGAGAGCATGACGTTTGCTCGCGAGCACGACTTCCTCGGTTTTTTTCAGCACGAAATCCAAAATCGGCGACTGCTCCTCTACCCGCCCTACACGCGTCTGGCCAAGGTGCTCTTGGATGGTCCAAACCCGGAGCGGGTGCAGACGGCCAGCGAATGGCTGGCCGCGCAGTTCACTCAGTACATCACCGAGCCGCATCGTGTAGAAGTGCTGGGACCGGCGGAAGCCCCGTTGGCAAAACTGCAAAACCGCTATCGCTGGCATATTATGCTCAAGGCTGCGACCAGCCGAGAACTCCACCACTGGCTACAGCAAACGCTGGAGAGCACGCAGCAGGATCGGCAATACTTGCGCAATGTACGCATGAGTATCGATATCGATCCGGTCCTCTTCTTGTAGGTTTTTTTGTAGCTTGTTTGCCGCTGCGGCGGCATTGCATCGCGACACGGAATCCGTTATACATGGACGGCGGATCGTTGTTGGTGGATAGTGATCAGTGAGAAAACCAACCCTTAACCCCTATTCACTAACCCCTAATGGATGAGCAGATATGAGGCAGATAGAACATGGCGGTGCGTCCGATTTGTGCCTATCCTGAAGCGGTATTGTGCCAAAAGGCGCAACCGGTTGAGAAGATCGACGACGACCTTCAACGCTTGATTGATGACCTGATTGAGACGATGTATGCCGCGCCAGGCATCGGTTTGGCTGCCCCGCAGGTGGGGATCTCGTTGCGGCTATTTGTCGTCGACGTCACGAGTGGCCAAGATGCCAACGCCCTGCAGACCTATATCAATCCGGAAATGGTCTCTACTGAGGGACGCATTCGCGAAGAAGAAGGGTGTTTGAGCGTGGTGGGAGTGACTGGGGTCACGCCGCGTGCGGAGCGGGTGGTGCTGCGCGGGCTCAGCCGGGAGGGCGATACGGTTGAGACGGCAGCGGAGGGTCTATTGGCGCGGGCGTTGCAACACGAACTCGATCACCTCGACGGCATGTTGTTCCTTGATCGGATGGGTGTGGTCGGGCGGGATTTAATGAAGCGGAAGTACAAGCGTGCACAGCAGCGGCGCCAGTCGCGCCGCTAACGCTGCACCTCACAGGGCTATACCATGCGTTTTCTGTTTATGGGGACGGCCGAGTTTGCCTGTCCGACGCTGCAGGCGTTGGTGGCGTCAGAGCACGAGGCCTTGGCGGTGGTGACGCAGCCGGATCGACCGCGCGGTCGCGGCCGCCAACCGGCGATGACGCCAGTCAAGAGGGTGGCGTTGGAATTGGCATTGCCGATTTTGCAGCCCGCGAGGTTGCGGCGCGGCGTGGTGCTTGACGAATTGGCGGCGTTGCAGCCCGAGATCATTGTAGTGGTGGCTTACGGTAATATCTTGCCGCTTACGGTCTTGGAGTTGCCCCCGTACGGCTGTGTCAATCTGCACGCCTCCCTGTTGCCGAAGTATCGTGGACCGGCCCCGCTCAATTGGGCCTTGATTCACGGCGAGCCCGAGTCGGGGTATACGATCATTCAAATGGACGAGCACGTCGACACCGGGCCCATACTCTCTCACGAGGCGTTTGCAGTGCCCCCCGATGAGGATGCTGTGAGCCTGGGGCAGCGCATGGCAAAACTCGGCGCCAAGGGGATGGTAGGCGTGTTGAGCGCCTTGGAGCAGGGCGGGTTGCAGGCACAGCCACAACCCGAAGAGGGCGTCTCACACGCACCGAAACTGACGCGCGAGTTGGGGCGTCTGGACTGGCGTGAAACGGCCTGGGCCCTGCACAATCGCGTGCGGGGTTTGGTGCCCTGGCCCGGGTGCACCGCGATGTACGGTGATTTGGCAGTGAAGATATGGCGCACGACGGTGGAGATGGATCAAACGTCCGGTACCGCGCCGCCCGGTACGGTTGTGTCGGTCACTGAGGACGGGGTGCGGGTTGCCTGCGGCGACCCGCGGCAATTGCTGATCCAAGATATCCAGCCGGTGAACCGCCGCCGCATGACGGCACACGCCTTTGCGCAAGGATACCGTCTCCAGCAAGGGGATTGCTTTGGCTAATCCGTCTTCGACCCCAGCCCCGGCGCGCCAGATGGCTCTGAAAGTGCTCTATGCTATCGACGCACAGCAGGCCTACACGGATGTGGCGTTGCGCCAAGCCCTGGGGCAAAGCCGGTTAGAGCGCCGTGACCGGGCCTTGGTGACAGAATGTGTTTATGGCGTGGTGCGCTGGCAGGGACGTATCGATTGGCGGTTGCAACACGTCTGTCATCGGCCGCTCGACGCCTTGACGCCTTGGATCCGAAATATTTTGCGGCTCGGGGCCTATCAGTGCCTGTGGATGGAAGGTACGCCGGCCCGGGCCGCCGTTTATGAGGCGGTGGAGTTGGCCCGGCGCTATGGACATCGCGGCACGGCGCGGTTGGTCAACGGGGTGCTGCGAGCCCTACTGCGCCAGCATGAGACGCATCACCTGCCCGATGCCGAGCGCCTGCCGGCCGCGCATCTCGCGGTGGCGGGATCGCATCCGCAATGGCTTGTGGAGCGCTGGCTAGCGCGCTATGGATGGGCGCGCACACAGGCCATGTGCCAGACCAATAACCGGCCTGCCGGCATGATGCTTCGCGTCCATACGCTGCGGACCTCGGCCCAGGCATTGGCGGATCGCCTGCGAGCTGAGGGGGTGACGGAGGTGGAGACGGGCGGGCTAGGGCCACAAGCGCTGCGGGTTCAGGGAACGTCCCGTCTGGATTATTTGCCGAGCTACCAGGAGGGACTTTTTCAGGTACAAGACAGCGGCGCGATGCTGGTGGCGCCGCTTTGCGATGTGCGACCGGGACAGCGCGTGTTGGATGCGTGTGCCGCGCCAGGGGGGAAAACGACGCACTTGGCTCAGCTGATGCAAGATACCGGGCGCATTGTCGCCCTGGACGCGCAACCCGGTCGCCTACGGCTACTGCGTCAGAACCTACAGCGCTTGCATTTGACGTGCATCACCCCGGTGGCCGCTGACGCCACCCAGGTGCTGCCGTTACATGACAGGCATGGCGTGTTTGATCGCATCTTAGTCGACGCGCCCTGTTCCGGTCTCGGGGTCTTGCGGCGTCACCCGGATATCAAGTGGCGCAAAACCGAGACCGATGTGCGGCGGCTGCAGGCGGTGCAACTGGCGCTGCTGCATCGGCTGCTCCCGAACCTCGCGCCCGAGGGACTTTTGGTATATAGTGTGTGTTCAAATGAACCCGAAGAGACGCATCAAGTAGTACAACACGTCTTGCATCGGCACCCGGAGCTGGAACTGCACGCGATCGAGCCCGGCTATCCTCAACCCTTGTCGGTGCCATCAGCTACGGCCGGCACGCTTGATCTGACGCCGGAACAGCTCGGCACGGAAGGTGTGTTTGTGGCCCGTTTCCGTTATCGAACGCCAGAGGGACAGATTCGATAGATCATATCTGTCCTGATCAGAATTTTTTCGCAGGAGAAATCCGGTGGTCCAAATCGCTCCTTCAATTCTCGCGGCTGACTTTGCGCATTTGGCCGATGAGGTCGCCCGGGTCGAGTCGGCGGGGGCTTCGCTGTTGCACGTGGATGTCATGGACGGCCGCTTTGTGCCGAACCTGACCATTGGTCCGCCGGTGGTGAAGGCTCTGCACGCCGTCACCGATTTGCCGCTCGATGTCCACTTAATGGTGGAGGACGCGGATGCTTTGCTCCCGGCTTTTATTGAGGCGGGCAGCGCCATTTTGTCTGTCCATGTGGAAGCGTGCCGCCATCTCCACCGCACCATTCAAACCATTAAAGCGGCGGGTATTAAAGCCTCGGTGGTGTTAAACCCGGCCTCGCCGATCTCGTGGTTACACGACATTTTGCCCGATCTCGACATGGTGCTATTGATGTCGGTCAATCCCGGCTTTGGCGGGCAGACTTTTATTGCGTCGACGCTGGATAAAATTCGTTTGTTAAGGCAGTGCATTGACGCGCGCGGCCTCGATGTTCTCATTGAAGTCGACGGTGGAGTCAAGGCGTCAAATGCCCGTCAAATCTGTGCAGCAGGGGCGGATATTCTCGTTGCCGGCACGGCTGTGTTTGGCTCTGAGGACTACGCCCAGGCCATCCGTGCTCTGCAGAATTAAGGGTGACACGACGGGACAAGCTTGACAAAACTGCAAAAATTACAATAATTCAGGACGATGACGATTTCGGCTGCACCGAAATCGTCATTGTTCTGTAGGTCGTATATAGGGCGTTTGCGGCGGAGGGCAGCGTGTGTTTGAATCGCTGACAACGAAACTCGACAGCATTTTTTCTCAGTTGCGCGGACGAGGAAAGCTAACGGAATCCAATATCAAGGACGCGATGCGCGAGATCCGTCTCGCCTTGCTTGAAGCGGATGTCAATTTCCAGGTGGTCAAGGATTTTGTGGAGCGCGTGCGCGAGCAGTCCATGGGACAAGAGGTGATGCGGAGTCTGACCCCGGGACAGCAAGTGGTGAAAATCGTCCGTGATGAATTGGGTGCTTTGATGGGCGGAGAACATCACCCGCTGTCGATCGCCCCCCGGCCACCGACCACGATTTTGCTGATGGGCCTGCAAGGCTCCGGCAAGACGACCACGGCGGCGAAGCTGGCCCGTACGTTTAAGGATACTGGGCACCGGCCGATGCTGGTGGCGGCCGACGTGTACCGGCCGGCGGCGATTGATCAGTTGCGCACGCTGGGCGCGAGTCTGGACATTCCCGTGTTTGCGCAAGAAGATAGCCAGGATGTGGCCGGTATCTGTGCACAGGCGCGCGAGGCCGCCCGTTCGGGCAACCACAACATTTTGATAATCGATACTGCCGGGCGCCTGCAGATCAATGCGGAGCTCATGCAAGAGCTGCGGGATGTCAAAGCCGTTGCGCCCCCCCACCATAGCCTGTTGGTGGTGGATGCGATGACCGGGCAGGAAGCGGTCAAAGTGGCGCAGGCTTTTGATGCCGACGTGGGGATCGATGCGACGATTCTCACCAAGCTCGATGGCGATGCCCGCGGCGGTGCGGCGCTGTCGATTCGTGCGGTGGTGGGCAAGCCGATTCAGTATATCGGGGTTGGCGAAAAGCTCGATGCCCTTGAGCCGTTTCATCCCGATCGCATGGCATCGCGGATTTTGGGGATGGGCGATGTCCTCTCCTTGATTGAAAAAGCTGAGCAAGCCATCGACGAAGAAACGGCGGCGGAGTTGGAGCAAAAACTCCGCAAGGCAAGTTTTACACTAGAAGATTTTCAAGAGCAGCTTCAACAGATCAAGAAGCTGGGTTCGTTGGACAGCATTATCTCGATGATTCCGGGGATGAAAAAAGCGAACTTGCCCTCGGTGGATGATCGCGAGTTAAAGCGGGTGGAAGCCATCATCAGCTCGATGACATTGGAAGAGCGCCGCAACCATTTGATTATTAATGGCAGCCGGCGAAAACGCATCGCCCGCGGCAGTGGTGCGGAAGTCGGCGATGTGAACCGGCTGATCAAGCAGTTTACCCAAACCCAGAAGATGATGAAGTCGCTCATGGGTGGCCAGAAAAAAGGCAAGGGTAAGGGTCGAGGTAGAGGTAAGTTTGCCAATTTGCCTATCCCTCGGTTTTAAAGTAAAGCATCTATTTTTGTAGAGCTCTTGACCAACAGGTCTTTATCAATACGTCATGATCATCAAGAAGGAAACGAACAGTGGCAGTGCGTATACGGTTAAAGCGAGTGGGAGCCAAAAAGAAACCGATGTATCGCGTGGTGATTGCCGACGCGCGGTCAAAACGCGATGGCCGGTTTATTGATACGGTGGGGATCTACAATCCGTTAACCAATCCGAAGCAAGTACGTTTTGATGTCGAGAAAGTGCAGATGTGGCTTTCGCGTGGGGCGCAGCCGTCGGACCCGGTCAAGCGGCTGTTATCCAATGAAGGGTTGTTGGCAGGCGCTGCACCAGGGGCTGAGAGTTAAATAAAAATAAAAAGGATTGGCGCCCGGTGGGGTGCTGATGTGATATGATATGACGTAAAAGCCATGGAAACCATGATTGCAATAGGGCGGTTGGTCAAGCCCCACGGTCTCAGGGGGGAGTTGGTCTTCCTCCCGTACGTGGTGGAGATGGCCCTTGTGCCGGATCTCATTGGGCGATCGGTGGTGCTGGAGCACCCGGTGGCGCCGGCTCTATCGCGCACCGTGTCCGGGTGGCGCCAGTTCCACAAACGGGTGCTGATGCAACTTGACGGGTGCCGTGACCTCTCACAGGCAGAAACCCTCCGAGAGTACGAAATACTGATTCCTCGGCACGTTTTCGAGCCGCTGCCCGAGGGCGAGTACTATTGGTTCGAAATCGAGGGGCTTGCCGTGTATGCTCGGGATGGCGAGTATCTCGGGGTGGTGACTGAGATCATTCACACCGGGAGCAATGACGTGTACGTGGTTCGGGATGCCGAGGCGAGAGAGTTGATGGTGCCTGCGTTGTGCGATGCTGTGAGCCGTATCGATGTGGAGCAGGGCGAGATACATCTCCGGGTCCAGCGCCAGTGGCTGGAGTTTTGACGTGGAAATTCACATCCTTTCCATCTTTCCGGAGATGTTTGCCTCGGTTTTGGATGAGAGTATTCTCGGCCGTGCCCTCACCCGAGGCTTGCTGCAGGTCCATCCCCACAATCTTCGCAACTTTACCGAAGATCGGCACCGGGTCACGGATGACATCCCCTATGGTGGTGGCCCGGGTATGGTCATGAAACCAGAGCCGATGGTGGCTGGCATCCGGGCGATTCAGGAACGTTTTGGGCCCTCCTATGTGATTCTACTGAGCCCTCAAGGCGACGTGTTGTGTCAGGACGGGGTGAAGGGTTTGGCCCGGATGGAGCGCCTGCTGCTCATCTGTGGCCGCTATAGTGGGGTGGATGCCCGAGTAACGCACTACATCGACGCCGAGTTGTCCATTGGGGATTACGTCCTCACCGGGGGGGAAATACCGGCGATGGTGCTCGTCGACGCAGTGGCCCGGATGATTCCGCAGGTGCTTGGCGATGCCCAATCGGCGGTGGAAGACTCGTGGTTCGACAGTTTGCTACAGGGGCCGGTCTATACTCGCCCGGTAGAATTTGAAGGGTTGTGCGTGCCAGATGTCCTGCGTTCCGGGAACCATGCGGCAGTGGCTAAATGGCGTCGTCAGCAAGCCCTGTTGACGACGTGGCAGCGGCGTCCGGAGCTGTTGCAAGGGGCGTCGCTGAGTGTTGAGGATCGTGCCATCATACAAGATTTTGAGGGCGCGTGACCGGCGTGTTGACCGAGCGTCGGTAGACATCACTAAAATGATCTAGCGTTGGATGGCTTTAGCGAAACGAGAGGAACGTGGTTATGCAGGCATTGCAGGGCATTGCTGAAGAACAATTCAAAACGGAGATCCCGGCGTTTCGATCCGGGGACACGGTGCGGGTGCAGGTGCGCATTGTCGAGGGCAATCGCGAGCGGGTGCAGGCGTATGAAGGGGTGGTGATTGCCTTTGGCGGCAGCGGGGTCAGCCGCAACTTCACCGTGCGCAAGATCTCCTATGGGGTTGGCGTAGAGCGGATTTTTCCCTTCCATTCGCCTCGCATTGACAAGATTGAGGTGGTGCGTTACGGCAAGGTTCGCCGGGCCAAACTGTTTTATCTTCGCAAGCTGCGGGGGCGCGCGGCGAGGATCAAAGAGCGCCGGATGCGCTAAACCGATGCCATTTGAGCCGTTTGAAAGGCGTGCAGGTGAGGCTGGCTATGCGTGCGTTGCCGGCATTGATGAGGCGGGCCGGGGGCCGCTGGCGGGTCCCGTGGTGGCGGCGGCAGTGGTCTTGCCCGGCGACTGCACGATTGACGGTTTGCAAGACTCAAAGCGTTTAACGGCCAGGCAGCGCCACCGTGTCTATGCGGCGATTCTGCGGTGTGCACTCGGCTATGGTATAGGTATGGTCTCGAATACAGAAATCGATCGGCTCAATATTTTGCAGGCCACGCGAAAAGCCATGCGGCAGGCCTTGTTTGAGCTTGAACAGCGGCCTGACTTGGCGCTGATTGACGGCAATCAGAAGATTGACAGCGGCATCCCGGAACGCACGATTGTACGCGGCGATGCGCGATGTGCCTCCGTTGCGGCGGCATCCGTGATAGCCAAGGTCACGCGCGATCGAATGATGACCGCCTATGCCGTGCGGTTTCCAGGCTATGGGTTTGAGCAGCATAAAGGTTATCCGACGCGGGCCCATTACGCTTGCCTGCGAACCTTGGGCCCGTGTGCGATTCATCGCCTCAGTTTTCGCGGGGTCGCCGTGCAGCGAGAAAATCGTGCCTGACCTGCGGCGCTCGAAGGGCGACGCGGGTGAACAGATTGCGGCGGCGTTCCTGGAGCGCTTGGGGTATCGCATTGCGGCGCGCAAGTTCCGGCTGCGGACCGGCGAGATCGATCTTGTCGCCTGGGACGGCGCCACCCTGGTATTCGTTGAAGTTAAAACCAAAGCTCAGCAAAAGTTCGGGTTGCCCGAGGAGATGGTCACTCGGCGCAAACAACTGACGCTAGAGCGCGTGGCGATGGGGTATATCCAACGCTACGGATGTGAGGGCACCGATCTCCGATTCGATGTGATCGCGGTGCAACTGGAGCCGAACCGCGCTGCGGAAGTGACCCATATTCCCGCTGCCTTCTCGCCTTCAGATCGTTTTTTTTATTAGGCCATTTTTAGGCAATTTTTATTGTGGTGGTGCGCCTTTGTGACGGAGCTTGACAAATAAGTGCGTGCTTCCTATGCTATGCCATGTATTGGCATGTCAAAAAGTACTGGAGTATCAAGCATGCAGACGGTTTCTGTACGCCATCAAGATGTCCCACGGAAATGGTACGTCGTTGATGCGGAAGACAAAGTTTTAGGCCGGCTTGCCACCGAGCTTGCCACCATTCTCCGTGGCAAGCACAAGCCGATTTATACCCCTCATGTCGACACCGGAGACTACGTGATTGTGGTCAACGCCGAGAAGGTGAGGCTGACGGGTGACAAATGGTCGCAAAAGCTTTATCGTTGGCACACTGGCTACCCGGGTGGGCTGCGTGAGGTGCCGGCTGAAAAGCTGGTGCAACGGCGGCCGGAGCGTTTGCTCGAACTCGCAGTTCGCGGCATGTTGCCAAAGACCAAATTGGGTCGTGCGATGTTGCGTAAGCTCAAAGTCTATGCTGCACCGACGCATCCGCACGCGGCGCAACAACCCGAGCCTTTAGAGCTGCGGTATATCTCTTAGGATAAGTTGGAGGGAGGATGTCTGAGACCACTCGATATTACGAAACGGGCAAGCGAAAATCGGCGATTGCTCGGGTATGGCTCATGCCGGGCAGTGGGAAATTCACTGTTAACAAGTTGCCCTTGGAGCAGTATTTTCCGCTCGAAACCCAGCAGAGTATGGTACAAGAGCCATTTCATCTGACGGATACGACATCGCAGTTTGATGCGATGGTCACCGTCCGGGGCGGTGGGGTTTCGGGACAGGCGGGCGCCATTCGGCATGGCGTTGCCAAGGCCTTATTGCAGGCCGATCCCGATTATCGAGGCACGTTAAAACAACAGGGTTTCTTGACGCGCGATTCGCGTGTCAAGGAGCGTAAAAAATACGGCCAGAAAAAAGCGCGCAAGCGTTTTCAATACTCTAAGCGTTAACACCGCGTGCGGTGGGGGCCGGCATGGCTCGGCACTGTGCATCGACGACAGCCCAGCTCGGCACGACCTAGCTCGGCACGACAAGATTAACGCTGGCACCACGGGAGGTGTTTCTTTTGGCAGCTATGACATTGAGACAACTGTTGGAATCCGGAGCGCATTTTGGGCATCAGACCAATCGGTGGAACCCGAAAATGAAGCGCTATATCTATGGCGCCCGCAACGGTATATACATTATTGATTTACAGCAGACGCTACAACAATTTCTCGTGGCTTACCGATTCGTCCGGAGTGCGGCGGCGCGGGGGGAACGCGTTCTATTTGTCGGCACCAAAAAACAGGCTCAGGATATCGTCAGCGAGGAAGCTGAACGTTCACAGCAGTACTATGTAAATCAGCGCTGGCTCGGCGGCGCCTTGACCAATTTTTCGACGATTCGGCAAAGCCTCAACCGGCTCAAGGATTACGACCAGATGCAGGAGACCGGGGCCTGGGATGTGTTGCCGAAAAAGGAAGTGCTGCAACTGCAAAAAAAGCGCTCCAAACTCGAAAAGATTCTGGGTGGGGTGAAGACGATGGAAGCCCTGCCGGGAGCGGTGTTTATTATTGATTGCAAAAAAGAGCGGATTGCGATTGCCGAGGCCAAAAAGTTGGGTATTCCAACCGTTGCCTTGGTCGATACCAATTGCGATCCCGACGATATCGATTACGTCATCCCATGCAATGACGACGCTATTCGGGCACTCCGACTCGTGACTGCCGGCATTGCCGATGCCGCTCTTGAAGGGATGCACGAACGCCAATCCGCCACGCAGCCGGCTGCGTCTGTGCGCTCATCTGCGCAGCCACCTGCCGAGACCTCTGAAGCCGAAGCGGTGGCAGTCGCGGCGGGTGATACGGATTCTGGCGACGGAGATGCGGTCGACAGCTCAGTTTAGTGACGAGGGATAATTCATGGAAATCTCAGCAACCATGGTGAAGGAGCTGCGCGAAAAAACCGGGGCGGGTATAATGGACTGTAAGGAGGCTTTGTCGGCCGCCGAGGGGTCCATCGAAAACGCCGTGGATTATTTGCGCAAGAAGGGACTGCAGTCGGCGGACAAACGGAGTTCTCGGGCCACGCGTGAAGGCGTCATCCACTCATACATCCACGGCGGTGGCCGTCTGGGTGTGTTGGTGGAGGTCAACTGCGAAACCGATTTCGTCGCGCGGACGGACGACTTTCAAGAGTTGTGCAGGGACCTCGGCATGCAAATTGCCGCTAGCAATCCGGAGTACGTGTCCGTCGAGCAGGTGCCAGCAGATGCGATTGCCAAAGAGCGCAGCATTCTGGAAGAGCAAGCGAGACAAGCAGGACGGCCTGAGAATGTGATTGCAAAGATCGTCGATGGACGCTTGCAGAAATACTATCAGGATGTCTGTCTGCTCGAACAGCCTTTTGTGAAAGAGACGGGCAAAACCGTCAATGACGTCTTGCGAGAAAACATCGCCAGACTTGGCGAAAATATTTCAGTAGCCCGTTTTGCCCGTTTTGTACTTGGTGGCTCCGGATAGTCGTACCCATAGCCGTGCGCTCCCCCTAAAACATAGAAAGCCTGAAGTACAGAGAGCCTGGAGCATAGCATAGTAGAGAAGGAAGCGACAGCATGCAGACGCTCGCTTATCGTCGGGTGCTCCTGAAGCTGAGTGGCGAAGCCCTCGTCGGCGATCAAGGTTACGGCATTGACGCCAAGACATTGCAGTACATCAGCGCCGAGATTCAGGAGGTCCAGGAACTTGGGGTGGAGCTTGCGGTCGTGATCGGCGGCGGCAATATTTGTCGAGGCACGGAGGCGCAAGCCCATGGCATCGAACGGGTCACGGCGGACTATATGGGAATGCTGGCCACTGTGATCAACGGTCTGTCGCTGCAGTCCGGTCTGGAAAAAATTGGCGTGCCAACGCGCGTGCAAACGGCGTTTGAAATGCAGGCGATTGCTGAACCCTATATTCGCCGGCGGGCGCTGCACCACCTGGCTGAAGGCCGGGTGGTGGTGTTTGCCGGAGGCACGGGGAACCCGTATTTTACGACCGATACCGCTGCCGCCCTGCGAGCGGCTGAAATCGGGGCTGAGATTGTATTGAAAGCCACTAAAGTTGACGGCATTTACGATGCCGATCCAGTGACCCATCCGGATGCTGTGAAGCTGCCGCAACTGACGTACTTGGAAGTGTTGCAGCGCGGCTTAAAAGTGATGGATGCGACCGCGATCTCCCTCTGTATGGACAATCGGCTGCCTATTGCCGTCTTTGACCTGATGCAGCCCGGCAGCATTCGTTCAGTGCTTGAGGGAAAACGGGTGGGAACGTTTGTTGGAGGGGACTAGGTATGCTGGATGACGTCTATCAAGAGGTCGAGCACAAAATGGAGCGTTCGATCGATGCGCTCCGCCGTGAGCTCTCTCGTATTCGAACTGGCCGTGCATCGCTCGCACTGCTCGATGGCATCAAAATTGATTATTACGGGACGGCAACCCCTCTGAGCCAGTTGGCGACACTGTCCGTACCTGAGAGTCGTTTGATTACGATTCAACCATGGGACAAGACGCAACTTGGCATGATTGAGAAGGCCATTCAGAGTTCGGATCTGGGGCTCACGCCGATGAATGACGGCGCCCTGATTCGCCTCGCCATCCCGGCCCTCACGGCTGAGCGCCGTAAGGAATTGGTAAAACAGGTGAAGAAGATGGGTGAGGAGTCGAAAATTGCCTTGCGCAATGTGCGGCGCGATGGCAATGAAACCCTCAAGAGTTTTGAAAAAGACAAACTCGTGTCTGAAGACGACATGCGCCGCGGCCAGGAACAGGTCCAAAAAATTACCGACCGCTATATCGCGAGCGTCGACGACATTTTGCAAACCAAAGAGCATGAGGTCCTGGAAGTCTGAACGCTCTTTGCCCTACCGACTTTGAGATCGGCTGCGTTCTACTCCCCCAGCAGCTTGGCACATGCCGGGCTGTATTTTACCGTCTGTCCTAGGGTCTGATGATCGAGGTGGTGGGTTGCACCTGTCGCCTCGATCATCAACCTCGTCCAGGCCGTTGCGTATTGACACGTGAACAGTTGGCCCCACTGCGGATAGACCTATTACCTATCTCTTTTGGCACGCATGAAAAGAAGGTAGGTAGTAACGCCCGCACGGGTGGTCTCCTATTCCATGCCAGAGTTTCATGAATCACTACAGACGCATCGTCAGCGCTGTCATCATACTGCCGCCAGTCATTCTTTTTCTGCTTTTCGCCTCGCATGAGCTGTTTACGTTACTGGTCTGTGTGGTCGTCTTTTTGAGCCTGCATGAGTATTTCGGGCTTTTACTGATGAAGCAAGCGCCTGTCGGGGTTGGGCTGAGTCATGCCGTGGCGCTCGCCTTAGTTGGGGCCGCTTACCTCCGGGGCCCGGCGTTGATGGCGCCGGTTTTGACCCTCGGCATGATCCTGCTAACCGCCACTGTGCTGTGGCGTGCAGACGGGGAGACGCCGCCGTTTCTCGCGCTCATGGGTAATCTATTTGGCGTGTTCCTCATCGGCTGGGGCCTGGGTCATTTGGTGGTCCTCCATCGTCTTGAACAAGGCTCCCTGTACACCGTGTTATTCTGTGCGGTGTTGTGGACAGGAGATATTGCAGCGATGTACGTGGGGCGGTATCTCGGCCGCCATCCGATGGTGCCGAACATCAGTCCTGGTAAAACGTGGGAAGGCGCGTTGGGCAGTCTCTTGGGCTGCTTGGTGGTGGCCACCGTTGGTGCTTGGTTACTCTCGCTGTCGATCACTGTTTACCAGAGCTTGTTGTTTGGTCTCCTAATTTCCTGTGCGGCTCAGATTGGGGATTTGGCCGAGTCCCTGTTTAAACGCTATATTGGCGTCAAGGACTCCGGAAGCCTCATCCCGGGGCACGGGGGGGTACTCGATCGTCTGGATAGTTTTTTTTTAGCCGCCCCACCAGCGGCCTACTTCTTGATGTCGCTTGATGCTCTAACGTGGCGTTAGGGCCCCTCAAATAACCCAGGGGAGATTTTCCATGGATACCCGTAAAGGGCTGGCTGTCCTCGGCTCAACTGGCTCGATTGGCGTCAACACGTTGGATGTGGTGGCCTCAAATCCAGAACAGTTTTCGATTGTGACGTTAGCTGCCTACGGGAATGTGGATAGGATGGAGCAGCAAGCTCGAATGTTCGGTCCGCGGCTTGTGGTGCTCTATGATGGTGAGAAAGCCGAGGTGCTCGCGCAACGCCTGAAAGGGACGGGTATTGAAGTCGATTCAGGGCTGGAAGGGCTATGCCGGGCGGCGACATACACGGATGTCGATTTGGTCATGTCAGCAGTGGTCGGTGCCATCGGATTGCGCCCGACGTTGTGCGCGGTCGAGGCGGGTATTGATGTGGCCCTGGCAAATAAAGAAACCCTGGTGATGGCCGGCGATCTCGTGATGCGCCAAGATGCCGAGGGATGGGGCAAGGTGATTCCGGTCGATAGTGAACACAATGCCATTTTTCAAGCGCTGCACGGGCAGCAACTGGCGGATTTGCGCCGCATCCTCTTGACAGCCTCCGGCGGGCCGTTTCGAGAATGGACCCGGGAGGCCATGGCCCAGGCATCGATTGACGAGGCATTGAAACACCCGAACTGGAAAATGGGGCCTAAAATTACCATCGATTCCGCCACCATGATGAATAAAGGCCTTGAGGTCATCGAGGCCTATCAGTTATTCGGGGCCAGCGTTGATCAGATCCAAGTGGTGGTCCATCCGCAGAGTATTATTCACTCTATGGTCGAATTCCATGATGGTTCTGTCTTGGCGCAGTTGGGTATCCCGGATATGCGGGTGCCGATTTCCTATGCGCTCACGTATCCGGACCGCCTGCCCAATACCCTGCCTTCTCTAAATCTGTTTGATGTGCAAACCCTGAATTTTTATCCCCCGGATTTCGATCGCTTCCCATGCTTGCGTTTGGCGTTTGATGCGGCTCGTTTCGGCGGCACCATGCCGGCGGTGCTGAATGCGGCCAATGAAATCGCGGTGCAAGCCTTTCTCCATGGGCAGATCGGCTTTCTCGATATCCCGGTCGTGATTGAATGGACGATGAACCAACACGACACCGTGCCTTTGACCGATATTGCCACGGTGATGGAGGCTGATCGCTGGGCGCGTGAACAAGCCGAAATTTCAGTCAAGGGCTTTTTGTCGTCAAAAATTGCATCGTAATCGGGATTGCCACCGGGGGCTGTCATCAAGAATCGTATGGTCATTGGAATTGCTACCGGGGGCGGGGTGGGTTATATGCCATTCGCGCCCGGTACCTTTGGCTCGTTGCTCGGTGTCGTCCTCTACGTCGGTCTTGCCGCCTTGCCTCTCATGGTTTATGGGGTCGTCGTTGCTGCACTTGCCCTGGTGGGGGTGTGGATCTCGACAGAAGCCGAGCAACTGTTGGGCCAAAAGGATGCTTCTGTCATTGTCATTGACGAAGTGGTCGGTATCCTGATTGCCCTTTGGGGCATATCGCTCGGACATGAGGTCTCGATTGCGCTTGGTTTTGGCCTGTTCCGCTTGTTTGACATTATCAAGCCCTGGCCGGCTCTCGAACAGTTGCCCCGAGGGTGGGGCGTGATGATGGACGATGTTTTTGCCGGGGTTTTGGCGCTGGCTGTGTTGCATGCGTGGTTCTGGCTCGCCTTGATAAGATGATGGAACCCACATAGTTGAGGGTCGGTGGTCATTTACCCACTGGGAGCCGGTTCAACCCGCACCGCGCACGCCTTGTAGGACGGCTGCCGCGAGTACGGATCGAACGACGCAAAGGTCAGTAGATTCGTCGTGGCATCGTGCATCGGCATAAAGACCTGCCCAGGCTGCACCACATGGCTGATAAAAGCTCGCGCTCTGACCTGGCCGCGTTGCGAGCGGACCAGGACCCACGCATTGGCGGAGATGCCCAATGCGGTGGCATCTCTCGGGCTCAGCTCCACATAGGGCACGTTGGGGTAGAGCTTGCGCAAGACGTGGCTCTTACCCGTACGGGTTTGGGTGTGCCACTGGCTGGATGAGCCACGTCCGGTGAGTAGGGTGAAGGGGTAGGAGGGGGTGGTGGGTTCCGGCAACGGACGTGGGGCCTCAAACACAAAGCGGGCGCGTTGGTCGGGGGTGTAAAATCGGCCGTCTTCGAAGAGCCGTCGCTCGCTTAGAGGCTCGACGGTGTGGCCGTTCGCAAGCGGCCATTGGATGCCGCGTTTTTCGTCCAGCATGCGGTAGTCGTCAATGCCGGTGATGTCGCCGGGCATGCCCTCTGAACACGCTTTGAGCAGGTGGAACGTCGCCTCTGGTGATTCCCACTTGCGAAACATCTCGCCACAGCCCCAGGTCTCGGCAATCAATTTAAAGATGCGGAAGTCGCTCAGCGCCTGTCCCGGTGCCTTGGCGACCTGCTTGATCACCCCGAGGCGGCGTTCGGAATTGATGAACACCCCTTCCTTTTCGCCCCAGCCAGCGGCCGGTAAAACCAGGTCGGCAAAAGCCGCGGTCTCGGTGGTCGCGTACATATCCTGCACCACTAAAAAATCGAGTCGGTTTAAAATGGTATGGGTATCGGCTTGATTGATCCAAGAGTGCGCGGTGTTGGTGGCGATGACCCACAGGCCTTTGATGCGGTCTTTGAGAATGCCGTCCATAATCTGGTCATAGGCCCAACTGGGCTGATCCGGAATACGATCGACATCGATCTCCAGAATATCCGCCACTTTTTGACGGTGCTCTGGATCGCCGAAGTCATGGCCGCCCAGGAGATTGGTCGTGTTGCTGAACAGTCTTGAGCCCATGGCGTTACACTGGCCGGTAATCGAATTGGCACCTGTCCCGGGCCTGCCGATGTTGCCGGTCATCAATGCCAAATTGATGATCGCTTGGGCGGTGCGCACACCTTCATAGCTCTGGTTGACACCCATGGTCCACCAGAAGGAGACGCGTTCGCCCTCGTGAATGGTGCGGGCGAGCGCCTCGATGTCGGCCACCGCAATGCCGGAACGTTCGGCAGCGCGTTCCGGTGTGTAGGTCTTGAGGTGCTCACAAAAATCCTCGAATCCTGTGGTATGCGCCTCGACAAATGGCCGATCAATCCAGCCTTCGCGCACCAGCACATGGGCGATGGCATAGAACAAGATCAAATCGGATTTGGGCTGGAGCGGCACGTGCTGCGTCGCGGCCTGGGCGGTTTCTGTGCGCCGCGGGTCGATGACGATGATGGCGGGATTATTGGGGTTTTTGCACACGCGCTCCCACATGATCGGGTGTGCAATACACGGGTTGGCCCCAATGAAAAAAATGACGTCGGATTCTTCGAAATCTTTGTAAGTATAGGGCGGTGCGTCAAAACCGAAGGCTTGTTTATAGGCGACGACCGAGGTGGCCATGCACTGCCGGGTATTGCCATCGCCGTGTAACAAGCCCATACCAAATTTACCGAGGGCACCGAGCAATGCCATCTCTTCCATGGGAATTTGACCTGTGCTGATAAAGGCAATAGCGTCTTTGCCATGCCGATTCTGAATGCCTTGCATGCGCGAGACAAAGGTGTGCAGCGCGGTTGGCCAGTCCACTGGTCGAAGTCTGCCGCTGGGGTCACGCAACATGGGGGTGGTCGCGCGGTCCGGGGCAGTGAGCGGCGTGAGTGCCTCCCAGCCTTTGGGACAGGCCATGCCCAAGTTGACTGCGTAGTCGGTGGTGGGAGACAGGTTCACCGCTTCGCCCTTCTTGAGATGGATGTCTAAGCCGCAACCGGTGGAGCAGTAGCCGCAGATCAGCGTTGTGGTTTGATCTGGGGCCAGCCGCTGCGGGACTTGTCCCAGGCCAAACCCCCCCGGAGTACGCAACAAATCGCCGGTTAAGACGCCATTCGGGTTGCGGATCAATTGTTTGGCGCGGTCGAAAACGGTGGTCTCACGAGTGTCGTGCATTACGGTAATCCTCCGGGCATACGCGGTGCGCTCAGGGCAGAGAAAAAGGTCATGCGCTCGATTAACTCCCCGGCCAGGAGACAGGTCAGCCCCAGGAACGATCCGGCCAGCGCCTGTCCGGAATGAGAGGGTGAGAGACTCGTTAAGAGCCCTAGCGGCAAGAGAATACCGCCCAGGGCGCCGAGCAAAAAGCGGAATTGGGTCAGCGTGCGCAGATCGCCCCACAGAAGCAGCGCGGTGCGTTTGAGATCGTTTTGCTGGTGATCACGGAGGTGGAAAAAGATCGAGGCTTCACCCCCCAATTTGATCAGGGTGAGCAGTGCTAGCATCTGAGCCCCCGCGCGGCCGAATTCGATCAACTCCGGGCTGAGGGTTTTACTGCCGCGCCCGGTCGCCACGCTCACAAAGGTGCTGAATAAGATTGCAGCCCACCCGAGTCCGGCTGCAGTCAGAGTGAATTTAAAGCCGGTGCGGCTACCATTCCACCAGGTGCGATGGGTGACGTGATAGAGCATCACCGAGCAAAATACCGCCACGGCACCGACCCCGGCGGCGGCCATCCCCAGGCTGTCGACGGCAGTGGTGCGGCCGAGATAGAGGACGAGCGCATAGAGCGTGGCCATGGCCGCAAAGGCGCCAAAGGCGATAATTTCCCGGCTGAGCCAAGAGGTCTTGAGGCCGATGAAGGCGCGCCAGGCATACTGCGGCCGACCCAGATGGACGATGCTGGCGACCATCGCCAGCAGCCCAAGCGCAAGCGCTAAGAGGCTGTGGAATGGGCGTAGCATCGAGAGCGTCGCCTCACTGAACCAAAGCGGCAGCATCTGACCCACACAAAACGCGCCCACTGACAACTGCGTGAGCACCAACATCACCACCAGTGGAAAGTGTTGATGGCCCGGTCTCACGGCGTAAAAATCCGCTGGCAACATATTGCGCGGGAAAACCTCTTGCGTCTTGTAATACGTGGTGGGAACGGTGATGCCGGACGATGGGGCGCCAGGAAGGAACGCATCGCTTTGAGCGTCTTCAACCACCGCCGTTTTATCGACGATGCGAATCGCGATTGCCTCGTTGGGACAGGCTTGCACGCAAGCCGGCGCCTCGCCCTCGGAGAGCCGCTCAGAGCACATATCACATTTGCGCACAATGCCCTTTTTGGCACTGTACTGCGGCACTTCATAGGGGCAAGTGAGTATGCAATACTGACAACCAATGCACTGGTCATCGAGGTGATGCACAATGCCGGTGAGGGCGTCTTTTTCATAAGCGCCTACCGGGCACCCGTGCATACAGGCTGGCTCCAGACAGTGATGACATGCCGTGGTCACGGTTTTTTGCACCGGCTCCGTGGGGCTACCGCCGTGTAGCAGTCCCACGGCCCGCCAGGTTTCGCCTGCTTCGAGTCCGTTCAGGCTATGGCATGCGGTCACGCAGGCTTTACAGCCTGAACAGCGATCGAGATCGACTTCGAAGCGATACTGCTGACCAGGGCCGGGCGCGGACAGTGGGATCAAGCTCTGGTAGTACGGCTCTTGGGCAGGCCCCTCATGGCGGTCGTGAAACTGAGAAAAGCGCTCGACTGCGGTGAGGTCCTGCTGGTGTGAGAGATACGCATCGAGCAAGGGCAATGGCCCACTGCCCGGTTGCAGTTCTGGCACTGGTTCCGCGTACAGAATCCGGAAGTGCGGGTTGCCGTCATCTGGCGTCGGACTGTTCATCACTGCCCCCGTAGCTTTCATGATGGGGTTAACTCAACACGGGCAGTAGTGCCGGATTGGCGTCGCATGAGGTGGCCAGACTGCAGCCAATCTCAGTTGCCAGATGCCGGTCTAGCACCTCTGTTGGGGGCAATTTGACATACACCGACCCGTCTGCAATTTTGACCGGGAAGACTTGGATTCCGTAGTCGTCGCCACTTAAACAGTTGCCGGATTCGAGAGAAAAAGTCTTCTTGTGCAGTGGGCACGCAATCTTCGGTAGCCCATCGGTATCGCCGAGAATGCCACGCGATAGGACAAAGGCTTTTTTATGCGGGCACATTTGCTGACTGGCATACCACTCGCCCCGGCTGGCGAAGTTGTACACCGCAATCTGGGTCTTGCCGTATTTAATCGTTGCACCGCCGTTGTGCGGAAAATCGGCCGCCGATGCGACTTGAACCCAGGTGCTGTCCGCCGCGTTGAGCGACTCCTGGCTGGCGCGCGCCAACTGATCGAGCACTTCAATCTGTTCCAGCGACACCGCTTCGGCGGGCCAGTCGGCCGGGCGGACTTGCCCGCGCTCGGAAATGATTTCGATACTCGGTTCGGTGTCGTCGGTATTGACAAACTGGCGGAACAGCCGCCGTTTTTCCGGGTCTTTGACCACCTCGGCCCACTCACACCGGTAGGAATCGACCAAGAACTGCATCATAGATTCAAGCTCGTGACAAATACCGAGTTTGTCCTCGATGACGACGTCTTTGAGGTGCTCGATGCCGCCTTCCAGCTTGTCGATCCAGACCGCGGTGCGGGTCAGTTTGTCGGCGGTCATCATGTAATACATCAGAAACCGGTCGATGTACTTGATGGCGGTTTCGACATCGATGTCGGCAGCCAATAAATCCGCATGCCGGGGTTTCGCGCCACCATTGCCACACACATATAAGTTGTAGCCATGCTCGGTGGCCACCAGGCCAAAATCTTTACCCTGGGCCTCGGCGCACTCCCGCACACAACCCGACACCGCGCTCTTGATTTTATGCGGCGCGCGAATACCTTTGTAGCGATTCTCCAATTGCACCGCAAAGCCGACCGCATCTTGCACACCGTAGCGGCACCAAGTGGTGCCAACACAGCTTTTGATCGTGCGCAGTGCTTTGCCGTAAGCGTGACCGCTTTCAAAGCCCGCATCAACCAATTTTTCCCAGATATCGGGCAGGTGGTGGACTTGAGCGCCAAAGAGATCAATGCGCTGTCCGCCAGTAATTTTGGTGTAGAGTCCATACTGCTTGGCGGTCTTCCCCAGGGCAATGAGCTTCTCGGGGGTAATTTCACCGCCCGGCACACGCGGAATCACGGAGTAGAGCCCACCCCGCTGCATGTTCGCCAGAAAGCGATCGTTAGTATCTTGAAGGGTGTGATGCGCCGGATCGATGATGGTTTCATTCCATAGTGCGGCCAGAATCGAGGTCATCGCCGGCTTACAGATTTCACAGCCGTAACCCACGCCGTACTGGCTGATAATCTCGTCGAACGTCTTGAGTTCCTTGGCCTTGATCAGAGCAAATAGCTCGGTGCGCGAATAGGGGAAGTGTTCACACAGATGATGACTGACGGTCACCCCGGCGGCCGTCATCGCAGCGTTGTACAGATCGGTTACCAGTGGCATGCAGCCGCCACACCCCGTGCCTGCCTTGGTCGCGGTTTTGACTTGTCCCAACGCCGTGAGTTCCTGTTCCTGGATCGCGGCGCAAATGGCGCCCTTGGTGACGTTGTTGCACGAGCAGATCTGGGCCGTCTCCGGCATCGCGTCCACCCCACCGAGCGCCGCCGCGCCACTCGATCTGCCGACGATGAGTTCATGCGGTCTGCACGGCAGCGTCTCACCGCTTTTCGCTAGTATAGACAGGGCACCGTAGTCACTGGCGTCTCCGACGAGAATCCCACCGCGTAAGAGGGTGCCGTCGGGACTAAAGAAAAGCTTTTTATAGACGCCAGTGAACGGATCTTCCCAGGTGATGGGCTGAGCTGTCTCCGGCCCAGCTTCATAATCGCCAAAACTGGCGACATCTACCCCCATGAGCTTGAGCTTGGTGGAGAGATCGGCGCCATTGAACCGGGCCTCACCGCCGGTGAGGTTCGCGGCCACAATGTTGGCCATCTCATAGCCGGGGGCCACCAGGCCGTAGATCATGCCCCGGTGCAGGGCCACTTCGCCAATGGCGTAAATCGACGGGTCGGAGGTTTGCAGCAAATGATTCACGGCGATGCCACCACGCTCACCTACCTGAATGCCGCATTCACGCGCCAGATCGTCACGCGGGCGAATGCCGGCCGAAACAATGATCATATCGACGTCGAGGGATTCGCCATCTTGGAATTTCAGGCCTTCAACCGCGTGGTCACCGAGCACTTCTTCGGTGGCTTTGTTGAGATGGACGGAGACGCCCAACGCTTCGATTCTGCGGACCAGCACCCGCGACCCGGCCTCATCGATTTGCCGGGGCATGAGCCGGGACGCAAATTCTACGACATGGGTTTCGAGGCCGAGATCATAGGCCGCCTTGGCCGCTTCGAGGCCGAGCAGGCCACCACCGATGACCGCAGCGCGTTTGGCTTTTGTGCCGTAGTCGATAATCCGCTCTAGATCTTCAATGGTGCGGTAGACGAAGATGCCGCGTTTGTTGATGCCCGGAACCGGCGGTACAAACGGGTAGGAGCCGGTGGCCAAAACGACCGCATCGTATGCCACCTCCACGCCGTGGTCAGAGCGCACCACACGGGCTTGTCGATCGATCTCGCTGGCGCGGTCACCCAGATGCAACTCGACGCCGTTCGCCTCGTACCAGGCCATTTTGGCCAGCATGAGTTTTTCCGCATCGCGGTGCGCAAAAAATGAGGTGAGTCCCACCCGGTCATAAGCGGCGCGCGGTTCTTCGCAAAAGGTAATGAGCCGGTACTGCCGTTCGATATCGCGCGCGACGAGCTTTTCGCAAAACCGCTGTCCCACCATTCCATTGCCAATGACGACGATGTTTTTCACGAGGATCTCCTCCTGTCCATGTTATCTCTTTTTTGCCACCCTCTGGTTCGTTTGTCTCTGCTCACCCGAGCCTTTCCTCATGCGGAGGAGGCACGCACCAAGAAAGGCTCGGGAGTTGGCGGTTAGATCACCGCCAGGGCCTCACGTTGTTCCACTGCCTTGGCAAACGCCGCCTTTTCTTCCGCTTCGACCTCAGGGGCAAAGCGCACCAACAACGACAAACTGGAGGTGGCCGCCACGAGGAGACCGAGAATCAGCAAAGCGTCTTGCGTGGCCAGCGATTCCAGGCGAAATAAAAAGCCTGCGGCAACCGCCCCGGCATTACCGCCGGCGCCCACGATGCCTGCGACTGGCCCCACTGCTTTTTTATTGATAAAGGGAACAATACCGTAGGTAGCGCCTTCGGACATTTGCACGAACAGACTGAAAATCATCATGGCGATGACCGCGACGCCCAACGTTGGTATGCGAGAAAAGATGACCAGAGCGATCCCTTCGAGAAGTAAGACCACGCCCAAGAACCACACCCGGCCTTTGAGGCCATTCGATTTCGCAAATCGGTCGGAAAACACGCCACCCATGGTGCGGGCAAAAATGTTCATCAGGCCAAAGAGGCCCGCGATGAGCCCGGCGGTTCCCACATTGAGGTGGAAGCGGTCGTGGAAGTATAGGGCCGCGATATTATTGAGGGTCAGCTCAATGCCGAAACACGCCGCGTAGATCGCGAACAGCGCCCACACCCGGTAGTCTTGAGCCGCTGCTAGGAACGACCCGTGGGTTTTGTCGTGACGGGGTGCTATCTTGCCTTGCGCCCGCAGATCGCTGTAGTTGCCCTCGGGCGCATCTTGGGCGAACACGTAGTAAGCAATACCGGTGATCAACAAGACTACACCCGGAATGATCATCGCCACGCGCCAGCTCATGAACTGACTCACCCCGAGCATGACAAAGGCGGCAAAGATCAACGGCATCACCATCTGCGTCACCCCACCGCCCAGATTTCCCCATCCGGCGGTGGTGGCGTTGGCGGTGCCGACGCAATTGGGGGCAAACATCATGGAGGTATGGTACTGCGTAATGACGAACGAGGCACCGATGGCGCCAATGGCGAGGCGAAAGAGCAGGAAGGATTCGTAGCTTTGCGCCAGGCCAATGCCCATGACGGGGAGTGACCCCAGGATTAAGAGCCAGGTATACGTGAGTCGAGAGCCAAATTTATCGCACAGGGGGCCGATGAGCAGCCGTACCAACACGGTGATCGCCACGGAGGCAATGATGGTATTGCCGACCTGTGCTTTGGTGAGCATCAGGTCTTCACGTACAATCGCCATGAGTGGCGCGATACCGAACCAGCCAAAAAAACATAAGAAAAAGGCGAGCCATGTCATGTGGAAAGCTCGCATTTGTGGGGTCTTGAGGCTGAATAGATCTATGCGGGTTGCTTTGTTCAGAATTTCCATGGCTTGCCCTCCTCTTGGCGCTGTCGGGGATGTCGTCTGGGTCGCATTACTGCATCAGTTAATGCCTATTTAGGCAAAAGCTATGCCAGGCTTGCCAAGCGGGGGCATCAAGGCTTGGAGGTGCATATATCTATTTGTTTATTAGTGGATTATAAATTAGATGCGGCGCTGGGCAGGCCAAGGACGTCAAGGCTAATTCATACAAATACGTCATTTCTTTTAAAAAAACGACAAACGTGTTCATTCTAGAGGTTTTTTGCCGGGCTCCCTCGCCCAGGGCCGTCAAAGGGAGCATGACGGGGGATATCGAGCAGGTGGCAGTTCACTCGTGGCAGCGCTTTAGCTGGCCAAGGTGATTCAAGAAACATCAGAGAAAAAAGGAATTAGAGTTAACATACAGATTTGTATGTTAACTCATTTAATAGGACAATCTCGTTGGTTTGTGGAGTAGTCTATATCCCTAGTCTCCGCCTTGCCCAAATGCGTCTGGTCACCATCAGGTGAATGATTAACGATTTATAGGCCTGACAGAAATTGTTTCCCATAAGTCTTGTTGGAGAGCCTTAAACCCATTCCACCACGGCTGTCGCTCAACCCAAAAATTGTGCCGTGTATCATCTCTCCAAAAGCCAATCGCTGTGACACCGTGGGTTAGAGCAGATTCCAAATGGGGGCCAAAATCAATCACCCCTTGATTAATCTGAGCAAAAATGACAGGTAAGTCTTGTCCGGGCATATGATTCAAAATCATGTGAGCTGCCGCACCAGAGCCTTGGCCCGCCGTATCCCCGCCTTGAGTATAGCTTCCTGTGATATCGGCGTGGTGTAAATCTTCTCTAATTGCACCAATATTACCTTTTAAAATATAAATAGGTCTTTGACGTTTGCCATTGACCGTATCTAATATAGCGATTGTTGCGAGTACCTTTTCAGCTCGGGCATATGACGTATTATCTTCATCGTCATAGTAATACCCTAAGACTCCATTCGGATATTTTTGGATAATTGGCCGAATTGTTTTTAGCATATTCTCAATGGTTTTATCCATATTGAAGTTCGTCGCTTTCAACGCCCAACCGCGATGATCTATATAGGGTGCTAAGGAAATAAAAAAATAATCCATGCCGCCTTTGATCGAATCATCAGCCTGTCTAAGCGACGAAACCCACATGTTGCAATTCCAACCGCCGTGGACATAGAGTGCTGTCCGTTCAACGCGATTGCCTTGAAATTGATGGTCAGAAAACATACATCTAGGAAATGTGCGTTTACCATTATGGACAATGACACCCGATGGATACACCTGAACCTTCTCACCGATAAATGCTTTTTTGGGCGTCGGGTCGCCTTTGACTAAAATGCCCTCAGCACAATAAACCTCATCAATCCATACGGGACTATTGTCATTCATGCTATGCGGTTTACTCATGAGTAACCGTGCAAATCCGGTATTGCTATCTGTTTGAAAAACAGAGTAGGCTCGATGCCATTTTTTCTCTTCACCCTTCGCATAATTCCAATCAGATGCAGTTCTTATATTTTTAATCTTGTGATGCCTTGCACTGAAATAAGTGATGCCAAGACGCATAGCTGTAGATGGCCATACATCACCCTTGTATAACATCGAGCAGGTATAATAGGTGCTTGGTTTTACCTGTAATTCAGGGCTGAAAAATCCACTGCCTGTATATCTGTCCATTCTGATGGAACCTGAATTCGGCTTACTTGAAACCCTCTTATCATGTACCGCCAGCGATCGGAAAACCCAGCCATTCACCGTTTTGATGTCGGCATCGGTGAACATATTGGGTCTGTCTAGAACAAACTTTGCGGAGGCAACATGAACCTGAAAACAAAAAACGATCATCATACAAATCAAAAAGCGTTGATTACCACCTATAGTCATGGTCATTTCCTAAGATAAATTGCTGAATGATGAGCCATATTGCTGTCAAGAGCCCATGGATCACTCACGTCGAGTCACATGCACCATGCCCTTGTTCGGCATCGGTGCAGCCGGTACTGGAGGTCTTTTTGCCTGAAATATCCACACGACAAATAAGAATGATACATTATTGTTTGAATGTCTACGATAATGTATGCAGCGATGGTTCTGGCTCTACTTATCGTGATCTTAATCAAGTATTAATCAAACGCTTGCAAGGAAAATTTAATTGGCATGAATTTTGCTTCACGATCCGTCAGGACTTGATTCATATGGCTGTTCTCGATCACGGAGAGACGAATGAACCTATCACAACGAGGAATGATGCTCATGCGACGTCCGCTGTCAATGAAAGTAGGTCTACTTGCACGCACCGCTTTGATCTCTCTGCTCGCCCTCTGCCTCAGTGCCTCGTGGCTATGGGCCGGGACCAATGAGGGCAGGCTCTCACTCGATGTGGGAGTCGATTTTACCACGGACTATTATTTTCGAGGGATTATTCAGGAAACGGACGATTCGATTATCCAGCCCTACGCCGAAATCGGTCTGAATCTCTACGAAGGGGCGAAGGGGTCTGGTCTCAACAGCATTAGCGGCACCTTGGGTATCTGGAACAGTTTTCATGGAGGGGGCACCACTGGCGGGGATGCGGTCGGGACGACGGATCCCAAATTCTGGTACGAGTCCGACCTCTACGCCGGCCTCGCGTTTGGCTTTGCGGATCGGCTCGAACTCGGTGTCACTTATACGCTCTATAGCAGCCCGAATGGGACGTTCAACGACGTGGGTGAGTGGGCCATCAGCCTGAGCTTTGACGACAGTGAACTGCTTGGCCCCTTGGCCTTATCGCCCTCGCTCACCCTGGCATTTGAGGTTGACGGTACCGCCTTTGGCCCTAATCAGGGCACCTATTTGGAACTCGGCATCGAACCGAGCGCTACCTTGGTCGAGAATCCCCAGGTGTCGGTGGGGGTCTCGGTACCGTTGACGTTGGGACTCAGCCTCGACGATTATTATGAGGACGCGGGTGGTAACGATGACGGGTTTGGCTTCTTTGATGCAGGGGTGGCGGTGCATCTCGGTTTGGGTGTCATGCCGGCGTCCTTTGGTCAGTTGAGCGTCACGGTTGCCGGGCATTTCCTGTTCTTGGGCGACCACCTTGAGACGGCGAATAACGGCGATGCGTTCAAGGCCATTGGGTCGATAGGGGTTAGTTTGTCGTATTAATCGCCCACCATGGATGATCTGCCGGGGCTTGCTATCCTGCCCCGGCAGTCGTCAACCTCGCCTGCACCCGTTCCTCTAGCTGCGGAACCGCTTCCAATCGATCACATATTTTTTCACTTTGTAACCGATGATGCGCTCGGTGGTACTCAGGAGTTTGGCCGCCTTGGCGCGATTGCCCCGGGTGCTTTTCAAGGCATCCACAATGAGGTCTCTTTCAAAGCTGTCAACGGCATCGGTAAGCGATGTGCGCGCCACCGTGCCGGACGCTTCCGCAGTTTGCAGCGTGGGCGGCAGGTGATAGCCGTGAATGACTTGGCCCTCGCAGACCAGCACCGCGCGTTCGATGGCGTTTTCCAACTCGCGCACGTTGCCGGGCCAGTGATAGCTTGCCAGCATATCGATCGCCGGGGTCGATATCCGCTTGATCGGCTTGTTGTGCTCAGTGGCGTACTTCTCCGAAAAGTGGTCGGCCAAGAGCAAGGTATCATCCTTGCGCTCGCGCAGCGGCGGCACAAAAATACTGAAGACGTTGAGGCGGTAGTAGAGATCCTCGCGAAAGGCGCCCTCGCCGATGGCCTGTTCGAGATCCCGATTGGTCGCGGTCAGCAGCCGCACGTTGACCTTGATCGTGGTGGTGCCGCCCAGGCGCTCGAACTCCCGTTCCTGGAGCACCCGCAAGAGTTTGACTTGGGTGGTGATGCTGAGGTCGCCGATTTCATCGAGGAATAGCGTGCCACCATCGGCGAGTTCAAAGCGGCCTTTTTTGCGCTCTTGCGCCCCGGTGAAGGCCCCTTTTTCATGGCCAAACAACTCGGTCTCGATCAACGTCTCGGGCAGGGCGGAACAACTCACTTTGACAAATGGCTTTTTGGCCCGGGGTGAATTGTAGTGAATCGCGTGCGCAATAAGCTCTTTGCCGGTGCCGGATTCACCACGAACCAAGACCGTGGTATTGGTGGGAGCCACCTGGGTGATCTGCTCGTAGACCTGGTGCATGCGGCTGCTGCGCCCGATGATGTTGGAAAAATCGTAGCGCTCCCGCAGCTCTTCACGTAGATGTTGATTCTCGTCGCGCAAGCGGTCGCGCTCGATTTCGACCAAGTGCGAAATATTGATGGCCTGGGCAATTATCGAAGCCACGACCTGCAGGAAGTGGAGTTCGCGGTCGTAGTCCCGGTCGCGCCTGAAGCGCAGATCGACCCCGAGTGAGCCTACGGGCTGGCGGTTGATGACCACCGGCACGCAAATAAAGGTGCGATCCTGCTTATCCAGATTTTTGCGCTCGCCGGCGCGGTTGAGAAACATCGGCTCGTGGCTCACGCGTGGGACGATGATCGGTTTGCCGCTCTCGGCCACGCGGCCGGTAATGCCTTCACCCAAGCGATAGCGCGTCTGCTTGCCCCGTTCCGTGAGACCATGCGCCGCGGCGATGGTGAGTTCTATGGCTTTGCCCTGGAGCAGCGTCACAATGCTCGGAAACATCGCCTGCTGGTGCTCGAGCAACTCCAAGACGCGATGGAGGGCTGCTTCCAGGTGCAAGGTGCTGGCCAATGCCTGACTCACCTCGACTAGGGTCGTGAGTTGCTTTTTTTCATCGGTTAGTGTGGGCATGGAATGATCTCAGTCTCGCTTCGCCTCAGCGTCGAGCCAGTGAGCCGGAGCCATACGGTAAACACAAGGGTCGTCCTATCTTATTTATTGAGTAGAGCAAATTGTATGCCAAATATAAAGCGCTTGGATGATGGCATTTACCCCGTTTATAGGATTGGCATAGAGACAATAACGACATCTTTGTAGATGCTGACAATAATGTCGTTAATTATGACAGCTTTGTCGGTTGTGCAGTCCGGTTTCAATCGGTGGCCGTATGGCGCGGTTTTCTACCTGTATTGGCAACTAGTTGATATGAAATGCGTTGAATACCACTTTGGACGTCTGGTACAGAACTTGCTAGAAGAGATGCAGCAGATCACATGGAGGACGAACATCAGTCTCATCGATTTGCTACTGCAGGAGGTCTCATGTACGCATTACGCACCCCTAAATGGCTCCTTACCATGCTGTTGCTTGGCGCCTTTGCTCCGGCTGCCGTCATGGCCCAAGACACGGTATCCGCAGGTGTTTTTACGGCCAACAATTTGTGGATGATGATCTGTTCCGGCCTGGTCTTTATTATGCATCTGGGCTTTGCTACGCTGGAAACCGGCTTAACCCAGCAGAAAAATACGGTTAATATCCTGTTCAAAAACACGTTTATTGTGTGCTTTGGGATTATCAGTTACGCCTACGTGGGGTTTAACTTGATGTACCCGGGTGAGTTCAACGGCTTTCTAGGCTTTGCAGGGTTTGGGCTCGGTACGGACGCTGCCGGGGTGACACAAGCCTATAATGTGGGCTACACGTATTGGACCGATTTTCTGTTCCAGGCGATGTTTGCGGCAACCGCCGCGACGATTGTCTCCGGTGCCGTGGCAGAACGGATCAAGCTCAGCTCCTTCATGATCTTCACGGTGTTGTACGTGACCTTGATCTACCCCTGGGTCGGCTCCTGGAAATGGGGTGGCGGTTGGCTCGATGCCAGAGGGTTTTACGACTTCGCCGGCTCGACGCTGGTCCATAGCGTCGGAGGGTGGGCGGCACTGGCGGGCGCCGTGATGCTGGGCGCCAGGAGGGGCAAATATACGGGTGGGCGGATTCGAGCCATTCCCGGCCACAACATGCCGTTGGCCGCGATCGGCGTGTTTTTACTATGGCTCGGTTGGTTTGGCTTCAATGGCGGTTCGGTGTTGAGCGCCGATCCGGCCGCCACGTCATTGACCTTGATGACCACGTGTATCGCCGCGGCTGCCGGTGGCTTGGCCGCCATGCACGCCTCCTGGCTCTTTTCTAAAAAGCCGGATCTGTCCATGGGCTTAAACGGTATTTTGGCCGGTTTGGTGGGCATCACCGCCGGGGCGGATCTCATGGGACTCCATTCAGCCCTATTGATTGGACTGATTGCCGGCGTGCTCGTGTATTTCTCGGTGCTCTTCTTTGATCGCATCCGAGTGGATGACCCGGTGGGCGCCATTTCCGTTCACCTGGTTTGCGGCATTTGGGGCACCCTGGCCGTGGGCATTTTTGGCGCCAAAGCCGGCGTTGGACAACTGCTTATACAGATTACCGGTATTGTGGCTTATGGCGTGGTGTGCGCGATTGCCGCCTTCGTGTTCTTCGGTCTCATCAAAGCCGTGATGGGGCTGCGGGTGTCGGAGGAAGAAGAAGTGGAAGGATTGGATCAAGGCGAGCATGGTATGCCGGCCTACGGCGATTTTGTCGCCTCCAGTGGCGTGCGCTAAATCGGTTGGTGTTTTTTATTGATTTATCCGTCAGCTCGGAGGCCACGTATTGCATGGCGATCGATCGCTGTGGCCTCCGAAGGTCGATGCTTGAATCATGGTATAACGCGGTTTGCGCCTTGTCATGGGGTAGGCTACCTGACGAATGCATCGACGCGAGTCTGAAGGTCATCAAAGGTGTCGGGCGGGTTCGTCCGCCGGCTTTGCAGGGTGACTAGGAGCGAGCCCGCCAGAGTGCAGAGGCCCGAAATGAAGCTCCCCAATTTCATGAATCCGGTTGGGCTCGAGAGGCTGACGGTTTGAGCTGATCTCATCGTGTGACTCCTTTTTCAAGTAGGTCGTGACGCCTGACCATGGTTAGATACTTGATCGGAAGTCTACACGAGATCCTGCATGAAAAATGTGACCGCAATCACCCCTCTGAGGTGACCTGGCGCATAAACCCTCATGATGAGCTAATCTCACTTGTGCTGCGCCCATTCTCTAGCGCAGCGAAAAGATCGCTATGGCAGAGCGAAACAGCTGTGAATAGGCGTGGTTGGGATCCGTATCGGTAGAGAGGGCAATCACGAGACTGCGCTCACCGCGATCGGCTACAATCATGTAGCCGTGTTTTGAGGTGGGTTTGAGTTTGAGCGAACCGCTGAACAGAAACCATTGTGCGGGTGTCTGTTGGAACTCAATATGATCACTGCCGAGGACGGCGAAGTCGGTATAGCTATGCGAAATCGCACTGACTTCCCGAGCCACTGAAGTTGCAAAATCGGAACCCGGCCCGAATCGAGGGGCGCAATAGACCACCATGGCTGCCGCGCCATTTTGATAATACTGGGGTTCGGGAGATGAGGGAATGCGCTGCAAGCCGACGTTGCGGGCGTGCGGCACCCGTTGCCACCCGTCGGTTTCACGCATTGAAAACGCGCATAGAGTCTCGTGATCAGGCGCCTGTGGCGCTGCCGTGTGTGCGCTCATGACGAGTAGGGTGAGGACGCCGCTCAGCCAGATGAGTCGGCCGTGAGAATGTCGAAGCATCAATAAATACCCTCCTTTGATCTGTTTGGCACTGCGATCCCGTTCACGATATCGCGAGCACGCCAACGGCGCAATGACAAATCCTATCATGGCATACAGGCTATTGCCGAGGCCGCTATTGTGCCCCGCTCGCAGCAAACCTGATCACACTGGACACCGCTGCCTCTTGCGATATGCTATCGGTGGCGTTGCGATGCCGGGCCGAAGTGCAGTGCAGTGCAATGCAGTAAAACGATCGGCCCACGATTCCCGAGAGACGAGGAGACGAAGATGACGGATTACAGCCAATACCAGCACTTGTTGTTCGAGCGCAAGGCGCATGGCATTCTTTTCATTACCATGAACCGGCCTGAGATGCTCAATGCCACGGATGCACGGTTGCACTGGGAACTTTCACGCGTATGGCTCGACATCGCGGATGACCCTGAAACGCGTGTGGTGGTGATCACTGGCGCCGGCCGCGCGTTTTCTGCCGGCGGCGATCTGGATATGATTGAAACGTTCCAGGGCAATATCGAGGTCCTCTCCGGGGTGATGAAAGAGGCCAGTGATATTGTCTACAACATCACGAACTTGGATAAACCGGTCGTCTCGGCCATCAATGGCGTGGCGGTAGGGGCTGGTTTGGCGGTGGCTTTGATGGCGGATATCAGCATCATGGCCGAAGACGCCCGAATCACCGATGGGCACATCCGTCTGGGGGTGGGGGCGGGCGATCACGCCGCCATTATCTGGCCGCTTTTGTGCGGTATGGCGAAGGCGAAGTACTATCTCCTCACTGCCGATTTTCTCGATGGCAAAGAGGCAGAGCGCATTGGTCTGGTGAGTTTATGCGCGCCTCGCGATGAGGTGGTGCCCAAAGCCATGGAAGTCGCGACCAAGCTGGCCACCGGCCCGCAGCTCGCGGTGCGGTGGACGAAACGGGCGCTCAACCACTGGATCCGCCAGGCCGGACCCATATTTGATCATTCTCTGGCGCTCGAAATGCTGGGGTTTTTCACCAAGGATATGCAAGAGGGGTTGCAGGCGGTGAAGGAGAAACGCTACCCGGTGTTTCCTTCGACACAGGATTAACTGGCGACACAGGACGAACTGGCTTAGAGGCGAGTAAGGGGTGTGCATGTGCCATCAGTCCCCTTGCTCACCATGACTCTCGGGGCATCTTCTCTGTATGTGATTGCCTGACGCTTGATTTATGAACGCTGTTGGGTGAGACTGAGCACAATCTCCCATTCCGCCGAGGTTACCGGTTGTATGGACAACCGGCTGCCGCGTTGGATCACCATCATCTTCTCTAAACCCGGTGTTATTTTCAGCGTCTCCAGAGTCACCGGCGGGTCGAGGTGCGCCACATAGGCCACGTCGACCACCATCCATGTGGGATTGGCGGGGTCGCTTTTGGCATCGTAGTATTTTTCTTTTGGATCAAAGGCAGACGGATCGGCATAGCCTTCACTGGCGATTTCTGCAATGCCGTAGATGCCCATGGGTTTGACTTGACTGTGATAGAAGAGCACGCCGTCGCCGATACGCATCTGATCGCGCATCATATTGCGCGCTTGGTAATTGCGCACCCCTTCCCAGTACGTTTTGCCGTCCCGCTTTAAATCGTCAATGGAATAAACGCCCGGCTCGGTTTTCATCAACCAGTAGTTTTGTTGACGCACGCTTGCCATGACTCCCCATCTTAGGCTTGTTGCCCGGTCGCGGTTCTCACCTCCTGCGCCGCCTTCGCAATGTCGTCGATGTCCAGCACCATTTCCATCAACGCCACGTGTTCCTCGAACACCTCGGCGGGAATTTGGCTTTTCACGGCTGCTTCCGTGATATGGTAGACCGGCAGACCGAGGGACACACCGGCCAACGGACCGGCCCAGGAGGGATCGCCTTCCGACACGGTCAAGGCGTAAAGGCGGGTGCTCTCCGCGTTCGGCGTGCCCAACAGGACGACCAACGCGTCATCGCGGTATTGCTCGGCCACGCGTTTGATCTCATCTTGACCTTCCAGGTCAAGGGCGCCGGCTGATGTTCAAACGAAACAATGCGTCACCTCTAGCACCACTTCCGCACCGGCACTGGTGGCACATTGCGCGATCGCCGCGCCTTGAATACCATCGCGCTCGCCTAAGGCGACGATCTTTTTTCCGCGTAGATCCAAACTCATGAGATGCATCCTTTCTTGGCCTCTTGAGGTCTTTACCCTTTGAGGGCGGGGTTCCTTTCCAAAATAAACGACAGGCCATCGGACATTTGGGTCATGCGACCGAGAAACAAACTGCCTTTGGCCAAAAACAGCGTGCGTTGCAGCGTGCCGGTGGTCAGGCCATCAATCGCATGCCCCAAAAACGGAATGGCTGAGGCAATATGTCCTTGCGTAGGCGAAAAGCCAGGCAATCCATGCGTGGCGACAAAATCCGCCACTGCCGACCGTTCGATCTCCTTTTGCATCACGGCGAGACCGGCAATGACGCGATAGTTGAGCTGCGGGACATTGCCGCTGCCGGCCGGTTCCGTCACTTCCGGATTATGCAATTCCGTAGCGTATTTGTCGATGTCGGTAAAGCGTAAACCCAGCTTGTTCAGTGGCTGACTCACCAGATGCTCAAAAATTGCTTTTTGAGAAGAGCCAGCGGCAACGGTGTGACGGCCCAGGGCATCGAGGCGGAGGAGGGGAGAGCGACCGTCATCTTCCCGGACGATGATCGCCACCCCGGCCAAGACATCTTCTAAGACCGGTTGCTCGTGCTGCAGGTGCCCCTGGTATTTCATCCCCAGTTTAGCCAGAGAGCAGCCCCCCACCACTGCGACCTGGTCGTGTACCCGCGAGCTGACCAAACTGCCGGCCAACATGAGTGCATGCACCGGACCACAACAAAAGCCCTTGATGTCCACTCCGGTGGCGAGCTGACAGTGACTCCTCTCGGCCACCGCTTTGGCCAAGTTGCCACCGCCCCGCTGATAGCGGTCTCCCACCGCTTCCTCGCCGCTGTTGAGGAGATACGGAATGGTGTCCGGATCGATCTGCTGCTGCGCCAACAGGGTGCGCATGGCCATGACTGCGGTGGCTTTACAACACAGATTTTCTAACAGGACATCGGCGGCTAAGGAGGTGTCGACGTCGTGAGCCGCGTGCATCAGCCCGATGCGGCGCCCGGAGCGCAGTTCAAGCGGCAAGGCGTGTGGCGAACGGTCGAACCGGTCGGACAGTTCAGCCGCCGAGAGGCCTGGACCAAGCGCGGCCAAATCCTCTGCGGTGAGTAGAGGATGGGCTCCGAGTTCCGGACGAATCTCCTCCACAAAACCGGCTTCTAGTTGCACCAAATCAAACGCATCACAGATGTTCAGAAGTCCATAAAAGGACTCTTCAGGCATGATTTCGCCGTGCGGCCCCCAACGCACCGCCTGTCCATGGGTGGCGAACCAAGGCTTGGACAGGAAGGCGAGATCGTCGGGATGCATGTGACCCAAAAAAGCCCGATTGGGCGGATAAGCTGCCGCCTGCTCGTAGCTTCTCAGGTGCGAGCGAATGGTATCCAACACCGCCGCATCGCGGTCGATGTCGCGGATCGGTTTTGACCCATAGCGCACCAAGCCTGGCGCGTGGGCCAGGAAAAAGCGTACGCCGCTGATCACCGGTTGCGCGATCTGTTGCATGCGGTCTCCCTCATCAGTACTCAATACAGCTTAGACTCCCGAACCCGTAGTGATCATCAAAGCGTGGCGGCGGCGGCAGCGGCCCAGCCGTCGGCACGAGTTCGTCCCGCAGTGGGCCAATGGCTTTTTGCGTGGCGCCGATGACACGATCCACTGGCGGCAGAGTGGCAACCTCGAGCGTGTGGGTCTTAAAAAAGCTCGTGCTGACAATCGCATCGGCTTCGGGCAGCGGTTCGAGCATGGTGGGCGCCGCTTCCGTGGCGTCGTCTTCGCTGGTCAAAAACACGGTTTTGATACCCCGTTGTTCACATGCCTGAATGGTCCGCACCACCTCGATGAACTCATTGCCCCCCGCGTCCCAAGTGACAATCGCCCCCTGCGCGCCGAGATGCTTGGAGAGCTTGGCGGTCTGGTTGGCCATAAGCTGTTTTTCGTGCTGCGTGGTCCACTCCGTCCGCAGGGTGATGACCCCCAGAAAATTCCAGTCCACCCCGTGCCGATGGTACAGCTCCATCATGACAGGATTGTTGACCACCGTCCATGACATCGCAAAAGCCGTGCGGTAAGGGCCACTGAGGGCGCCGTCCAGAATTTCGTTCGGATGCAGAAACCAAGGCGGGGTGAGCTGCGTCAAGCCGTAAGTCATGGTGCAAAACGCGGTGGGTGAGCCGGACATCGCCTGTGGCGAATGCACACACCAAATATAGATGATTTTTGGCAGCGCCGGATCCACATCCGTAAGCTCATACACCTCGAGCTGTGGCGGCGTCAGCTCCTTCGTGGCCGCCGCCACCTGGTCATTCACCACCAGAGCGGCCTTGTGCACGGCATCATTCTGCGCCTCATTGCCCAGGCCCGGGTCGGGTTCCACCACCAGGCAGAGGTTGTTCAACTTACCATATGGCAACATCTCCGCCCAGTGCCCGGTCATGTCCAGGCAAATCTCTACGTAGTCGCCGCCCGCATCGTGCCAGTTGACACTCGACACCTCCACAATTCCCATGCCCGATAAGCGATGGGTTCGCCCTGCACCCACGGTGGTGATCGAACGCCCACACGCGCCTGGATAAATCACCCCCGGACCATCGACTTTAATACGCGGCTCAATGACGTCCCGCACCGGCCAAATGCGCACCGATTCGCCCGGCAACGCCAGATCGAGATCGGCGCTGGCAATGCGAGGATCCTGCCTCACCGCCGCGATCACCCTCGCTTTATCCACGTACAAATGCCCGTCCGCATAGCGGGTCGGCGAAGCAAAGCTAATGTGCTCCACCGGAAAGGTGCCCATCTCAAGTCGCATGCGCCACCTCCAGTGCTGCCGCCTGCTCCAGCGGGTCAAAGAGCGTCGGTCCGGTCACCGCGGTACACATGGCATCCAAGGCCGTGCGGACAATGTGCATACCGAACGCATAGTCTTTATCCGGTCCCAAATTCGGATCGCCGCACACGTGTTCAATGCGCGCGCCGCGAATGACCCGATTGGCCCCAGTGGTCAGCGCCAAGTTGTAAATTGCCGACACCATGCCCACCGGCATCCCGGCCCGTTCAATCTCTTTGGCGATCGTTGCCCCGCAACGATTACACGTGCCTCAAGTCGAGACCAGGAGACAACCGGTCACCTGTGCATCTTGGAGATCTTTGGCGATGGTCTGCCCCATCTGCTGCGATATCGCCACCGGCGTACTCACTCCCGGCAGCGCATAGATCCACTCGTACACATCATCAATCACCCCTGCATCTTGGAGGTCGCGGAGAAAATTCAGGGGCAAAATGTAATTCGGATTCGAATTGACAATATGATTAAAATAGCCCGCGTGATAAGCCTCCCAATCCGAGCCCGACAGGCTCCGAAGCTCCAACACCGAATGCCGGTAATAGCGCGTCGCATTGGCCGCTACCTGTCTGTCCGGATTGCCCTTGCGAACCAGTCCACCGGTGGTCACAATGGCGATTTTGGCCCCCGCAAGATCCGCCATCGGCTTGGCCGGGAGCACCCGCTCAGGCTCATGAATCGGCACTTCCGTGACAAACGGCTCGCCCTTTAACTTGCGCACCAGCATACTCAGCGCACGCTTGTAGCCCAATTCCTGCCGGTCGTAAAGACGGCGTATCCCCCGAGGCAAATACCCCTCGTGTGCAGCCGGCCCCAACGTCTCGCCCCGCCCCAGCTTCACTGCCAAACGCGTCATCCCAGCCAGCGCCTGCTGCATCTCTGCCGACGTTTCCCCAGTGGGCACAATATAGACATCTGGCAGCGCACGGGTCACCCCTGGATTCTCGGGATGCATCCCAGTCAGCGCCGCCAGGCCCATCTCCGCGGCGATTTTGCACGCCTGCGTACACGACGCCCCATAGCGCCCGGAGCCAAACGCTGGCCCCGCAATCAGGATCTCCGGCTGCAGCGAGCGGAGCTGCGTTTCAATCGCGACCCGCGCCTCCTCAAACCGGTCATTGGCGTAGTTGTCCCCGCAAATGATCGTATTCACCACCGTGCCCAGGTCGCCGAGCGCCTGTTGCAACGCACGTCCCGACCCCACCGCCCCTGCAACCACAGACACCTCGGCATTGGCAGCCTCTTCACCCCCGATGCCGCCAAAAAACTGGTTCACATAGTGCACCACACGTAACGGCTCTTGCATCGCCTGGCTCCTCCCTGCATTAGAATGCCTCTCGACACGACTCTACGGAAACTCCCCCCCCAGGTCAAGCCGCAAAACCTTTCACGTGTTCTCTCCTTTCTCCCCTTTTCCGCTTCGAACCCCTTTGTGTCCTGAGTAAATCCAAAAAGTACGTGCCAAATTCCCGTTTGCAATGCTACTCTTTGCACCGTCGAACCCATCTACCGCAAGCTATGTAAATAAGGAGGACAATCGTGTCGAATGCAGTCAAAGGCGTCATCGCCGCCGCCAAAGGAGAGCCCGTCCAGCTCACTACTATTCTCGTCCCCGATCCGGGGCCCGACGAAGCCCTCGTCCGCATCAACGCCTGCGGTGTCTGCCACACCGACTTGCACTACCGCGAAGGCGCGATTAACAACGACTTCCCGTTTTTACTCGGCCACGAAGCCGCCGGCATCATTGAGAAAGTCGGCGGCAACGTCACCAACGTCGCCCCCGGCGATTACGTCGTATTGGCCTGGCGGGCCCCCTGCGGCACCTGTCGGTCGTGTTTACGCGGGCGCCCCTGGTACTGTTTTGCCAGTCACAACGCCGCTCAGCCCATGACCCTAGAAGACGGCACGCCACTCTCCGCCGCGCTCGGCATCGGTGCCTTCTCAGAACTCTCCCTGGTGCATGCCGGGCAAGCCGTCAAGGTCGATGCCGCAGCCAATCCCGCCGCCGCCGGCCTGATCGGTTGCGGCATCATGGCCGGCCTGGGGGCCGCCATCAACACTGCCGGGGTCAGCCGGGGCGACTCGGTGGCGGTCATCGGCTGTGGCGGGGTGGGAAATGCCGCCATTGCCGGGGCCAAACTGGCCGGCGCGCACACCATCATCGGAGTGGATATTGACGACCGTAAACTGACCTGGGCCAAAGAATTCGGCGCCACGCACACCCTCAACTCCAAACAGACTGATCCAGTTGAAAAGATCCGTGAACTCACCGGTGGCCATGGCGTCAACGTCGCCATTGAAGCGGTGGGTCGGCCAGAAACGTTTGAGCAAGCCTTTTATGCCCGAGATCACGCCGGGACCGTGGTGCTCGTCGGGGTGCCCAGTCCGGACATGAAGATCGAACTGCCGTTGATCGAGATTTTCGGCCGGGGCGGCGCCCTGAAATCGTCGTGGTACGGCGATTGTCTGCCCACCCGCGATTTTCCCATGTTTATCGATCTCTACCGGCAGGGTCGCCTCGATCTCGATCGCTTCGTCTCCGAAACGATCGGGCTCGACGAAGTGGAAGAAGCGTTTCACAAGATGGAACGCGGCGAGGTATTGCGATCGGTGGTGGTGATGTAGGGCGGAGACGCGACCCGCGGTGGCAAGGTGTCGCGTCTCCAGCACCAAACCTCGACCAGGCGTCGCCTTACCACTCGCGAATGGCAGGCATCACTTCTTTACCGAACAACTCGATCGACCGCATGGTGGCATCATGCGACATACGCGATTCCTGCCCGTAGAAAATCAGATGCCCCATATTGATCTCATCCTTGAGATATTTTAACTTTTTCAACACCGTATCCGGTGTGCCTGCGACGACATGATAATTCGCCTGCAGCTCCTCAATGTTTTGCTGCCCGAGGGGTTTTGACTCGCTCGTGCGCCGGCGCGCGGCCATCTGCGACGCGGTGCGGCTGCGATAGCCGGGCGGGGCAAAGTATTCGCGCGGGCCGCGGGTGGTCTCGCCCATGCGCCAAATAAAATGTTTGGCCTCTTCTTGGGCTTTGGCCTCGTTGTCGGCCACGTAGCAGCAAATCAAGTAGCCGAAGTTATTCTCGGTCACGGTTTGCCCGGCTTCATCTGCCGCCTCGCGATAGATTCTGAAGAGTTCCTTGGTCATATTGATCGGGGTGAGAAAGGCCACGTAGGTGTAGCCGTGGCGCGCCGCCCACTGGGCGGTTTCCGGGCTCGCGGTGCCCGGCACCCAAATCGGTGGGTGCGGCTCTTGGATGGGTTTCATCCATGGATTGACGACGCGGAAATTGTAGTGCTTGCCCTCCCAGCGGAAGGGGCCGGGAGTGGTCCAGGTTTTAATGATGAGGTCGTGGGCCTCTTCAAAGCGCTCGCGGTTGTGCACGGGATTGGTGTTGGTCGACACGCTCTCTACCCCTGTGCCGCGCACGAAGCCCGAGATAATGCGGCCGTTGGAGATGGTGTCGAGCATGGCGATCTCCTCAGCCAGGCGGATGGGGTTGTCCCAGATGGGGAGTACATTGCCGAGCAGCAAAATTTTGGCATTGCGGGTGTTGCGGGCCAAAATCGCCCCGGTCAAGTTCATCGTCGCGTTCATACACGAGGGCGTGTTGTGATGCTCGTTGATCATGAGGCCATCAAAGCCCATTTCCTCGCAGTATTGGTATTCGTCCAAATAGCGATGAAACAGCCCCACCGCTTTGTGTTGGTCGAAGTAGGTGTTGGGAAAGGTCAGGCGCAAGGAGGGATATTTCTTGCCATCTTCATCGTCGTATTCGTGGTAGGGAAGTTCGGTGAAATAATAGACCTGCATGCCATGCTCCTTTAAGTTAGGCCTGCCCTAAAAATGACAACACCACGTCGGCAAAGGCGTTGGGCTTTTCAATTTGGGGAGAGTGTCCGCATTCTTCGATGACGTGCAACTGCGAACGGGGGAGACCCTGCCGGTAAATCTCACCGCACTCCAGCGGCACGATGGCATCCTCACGTCCCCAGACGACCAGGGCGGGGCTCGTCACCCGCGGTAAAAGCGCCGGCAGCCGCAAATCGTGCATATACGGTTTCCAACAGAGCCGAATCATCATTTCCAAGGCGTCTTCCGCGCGCTCAGTCGCCTCTGGCGTGGGCTCGCCGCCATACAGACGCTCCCACTCGGGGATTTGCTCGGGCTTATTGTAAAAGGCGTTGGCCCGGATCTGTTCCGGCGTGAGGATAAAGACGTCGAGAATCTCGCTGCGCTCGGGTTTGACCCCCACGGCATCGACGAGCACCAAGCGATTCACCACTTGCGGGCACGTGGTGGCGATATCGGCCGCCAACCAGCCGCCGAAGGAATGGCCCATGAGATGCACCTGGTCGAGGTCCATTTCCTGTAGCATCCACAAATAAAAGACCGCCATGTCGGATGGGCGGGCAATCCATTCCGGACGCGGGGTGATGCCAAATCCCGGATGGCTGGGGGCGTAAACTGTGTAGTGGGCCGCCAGTGCCTCATGAGCCATGAGCCAGCCGGGGTTGCCGCCACCGCCGTGTAACGTAAGGAGCGGGGGACCGTCGCCACCGCGATAGTAGTGTACGTCGATACCCGCAACGGATACCGTCTCTTCAGAAAAGGATGCGGGCATGCTGCCTCCTTCATGTGTGATCGCTAGCTTAGGCGCGGTACGCCTGCAAATTTGTTTCTCTATCTTAGCACCAATCCGCGGGGTACGGAAATGCACATCGATGGGTTTGGGGATCGATAGGTGCCCATGGCCTCTGTCGCGGATTGGTGGTAGTATCACTTTGAGTGGATGATGCATGGCCCTGTGCAGCCCTGTGAAAATAGAGGAGACGGACAGATGACGACCGAGCAACGCTTATCCATGCCGCTTGGCGAGGCGATGTTTTCGCAGCGCGCCATTCGGCGTCTCAAGCCCGATCCGATCCCGGAGGCGGACCTCAAAGCCATTATGGAGGCGACGATACGGGCGCCCAATGGCGGCAATCAGCAGCCCTGGCACTTTATTGTCGTGCAGGACCCGGAAATCAGACGGGAACTCGGGGTGCTTTACCGCGAGGCCTGGTGGGCAAAACGGCGCGATCAAGGCATTCATGGCCCGGAGGATATTGCGCCGGAGAACCGCACGTCGCAATCCGCAATGCAACTGGCGGATGAGATCGGTCAAGCCCCGGTCATGATTTTAATCTGCGCCACCGCCAAAGGGGCCGGCGCCATGGGGTCGGTCATTCCGTCGGCTCAGAACCTGTTGCTCGCCGCCCGCGCACTGGGCATCGGCGGCACCATTACCACGTTGCACGCCCAAGTGGAGGATCGGGTACACGCCCTGTTTGATCTCCCGGAGACGTGGCAAGTGGTCTATTGCATGCCGTTGGGCTATCCGCGCGGCAACTTTGGCTCGGTGGCCCGCAAGCCGCTCAGTGAGGTTTGTTCGATGGACCATTACGGCACCCCCCCTTCCTGGGCCTCTTAAAGAACAGAGACGGCGGCGCATCCGCCGCCGACTTTTACGTTGACAACGGCGATTAACCTCAGTAAAGTCAACCCGTTTCTTGGTGCCTGACCACGACGTGCTTCACCATCGCAAACGTGATCGTTGCATGCGCCGCCCATAGCTTTCATAATTTAGGCATACCTGACGGGAATGATCAATCTCACCACGGTGCGTACTTCTGTGACACTTCACTCGTTGATATTGTTTCCACAATGGGGAGACAGGCATGGACGCTGAGAAGTTTGAGTTGCTTGATGCCAGGATCCGTGAAACGACCTTGTTGGTGTCCCGGCTACGTGAAGAAAAACGTCAAGCGGAGGAAGAAAACGCCCAGCTCCGGCAACGCATTGTTGAACTCGAAACCGCGCTGCAGGAGGTGGAGACCAGCGCCTCGCGTTATGCCCCCGATATCGATAGCCTGCTGGCGCAACTCGACACCCTGCACAGCGATGACGACGCGCCGCTTGCCGACCCGGTGACCGCAGCGATCGATGAGATGGAAGCGAGACCGAGCAAAAGCCCGGACGATTACTATGAGTTAGGGCGTTTACACGAGCAAAAGAGCCATTACGATCAGGCGATTGCGGCTTATCAAGCCGGGCTTCGGCTCCACCCGCAACATCTCGATGCCATGCAGCGCCTGGCCTTTCTCTTAGAGAAGTTGAATCGGGACGCGGAAGCGGCCCCGTGGTGGGACAAAATTTGGGCGATGCAAGGGGAGCAGGCAAATCCCCGGCGCCGCCGTTCTCGTTAAGGGCTGCGCCTTGGGAGTAGGGGCGCAGCGTGCCCCTACTCAGGGAATGCACCCGTGCTATGGTAATTCAACCCGCAGCTCAACATGGACGCCGTCGGGATCGTAGACATAGACAGAAGTCGTGTTGTGCCGTTCAACGGGTCCCCAAAAGATTTCCACCTGCGCCTGCTGCAAATGTTCGATAAGGCCGTCCACGGAATCGACCTCCATGATGAGACAGAGGTGGTCCATACCGATGGGTTTATCTTTGTCTGACATGACAAAATCGGGCCGGGAAAATAGGTCGAGGGCTTGCCCGCCGGCTTGCAGGACGGCGGCTTCGCCACCCTGTTCATTCGGGCCGGAGTGGCGCCGGAGTTCAAGACCCAGGACGTCTTGATAGAAATGCAAGGTGCGTTTCATGTCCGTTACTTTGAGCGCCACATGGTCCATTGCTTTCGGGCGTATCATCACGAGTTCTCCTTTTATGGCAGTGGCCAATAACGGCGGTGGAGCCCATGCCGAAGCGGGGCTGTGGTGTCGTGTAGAAGCTATTTTAGCGCGGACGACTCTAGCTTGACAAGCTAGAGTCCCTTCACTATAAACCAATCGCAGATCGATCACCTGCGATGCGGCTGGCAACGCGTCTTTGGGCCGCTGTGGAGGAGGCCGTTTCAGCGGCTCAGGAGGAGGGAATATTTTGGAACTTGGATTGCGCGGTAAAATTGCGATTGTGACCGGCGCCAGCAAGGGCATTGGCGAAGCGATTGCAGAGGAGATTGACGGCGGAGCCATCCGATGCATTTAATCTCGAGCCCCATCCGGACGGCGATTCACCCGCGCTTGCTGGCGGGGGCGCGCCCCTGGCTCGGTAATCGAATTCGGCTACTCGGTGGGTGCGGGCTGCTGTTTCTACTGTGCTCGGTGACCTCCGCACAGGCTGGTTTAATTGGCTATCCGTTACCTCAGGGAACGGTTTTTTGGCCTCGTATCGAGTTGACCGGGGATAGTTTTAAGGCTGATCTCAAAAGCGACGGGAACGCGGAGGCCACCACCGGGCGAGCCCTCGCCACGATTTCGTTTGGACTCACGCCATGGATGGAGTTGTATGCTCGCGCTGGCCTGGCCGAATTCAACGTTGATAATTTTGATTTTAAAGGCGATTTTGGCTTTGCCTACGGCGGTGGGGTGCGGTTTCGAGCGTGGGAATTGCCATTTGCGTCGGTTGGCTTACTGGGGCAATATCTTCGTTTCACGAGTGATGATTCAAATAGTGCGGGACGTGTGGTGGATGGTGAATGGGAGGCGTATGATATCGGCCTGGGAATCGGGACGCGCCGGATTAGCGCTTTTCAATTCTATGGCGGGGTCGCCTATCATAAAGTGGATGTGACGCTCACCACGCCGAGCAGTCGTTTGACGTTGGAGCAGGATGTACCGGTACTCGCGTTTGTCGGTCTTTATATCATTCCGCTAATCGATTTTCCCCGTGGGGAGTTCCTCGTCAATATCGAAGCCCGGTTTGTGGGTGAGATTCCACAGTTTACCCTGGGTCTTCAATATCAGTTCGGCGTGTCTCGACATCGCTCGGATCGTTGAGATGACTGCCTCTCATGGATAGGAGTCGTTATGAGGCTGTTGGCGCATTCCGCCCAAGAGATGACGGCCCGCCGCCGGGGAAGCACACGATGAGGGGCATGAGGCTGAGAGGTGGGGTCCGATTGGTGTTTCTTATCGCCGTGCTGGTGGCTGTGTGGTGTGGATTAATCGCATGCTCGGAGCAATTCTCGGGTGCCGAGGACGCGCTTGGCGATACTGCAGAGCGCATTGAGCAAATCGTTTTGCCGCCCATCGTTGAAGAAACTGGGGTGTTATTACGCAATTATGTCAACTTCCTGCCCGTGCTCCTCGAGATCTGTGCGACGCCTGTCGGTGAGTTGGGTGAGTTTACCTCTCAACTGCCGGAATTGCAGCGGGCCCAACAGCAAGTTGGCGATACCTTTACGATCGATGACGTCAATGGATTTTGGCAGGTAGCCTGGCGCGACGTCATTTTTGGGGATCAAGATGGGCAACTCACCGTTGATACTGGTACTCCGAGTGTGGATGTTATCGTGACGGCGCGGTTTCGTAACGCGGGCCTGGGGTCCGTGCGCGCCGTACCGTTCACCTTGCCGTCCAGCGAGTTGGTGCAAACGAGTCGGGAACCCGGCGATCTACACAGGTGTACGGATGCGACACCGGAGGGCTTTTATCTGTTCCAAGATCGCACCACGGGTCTCTGGACTCTCGGTTGGTGTGCCCAAGGGACGGATAAAGTGTTTCGGGGGGAGATGACAACGGCGGCCTTTTCGCGGGTTTCCCGTAAAGTTTCCAGTGAGACGGTAGAGGAAGTGAGCAGCCTGACGGTGAATGCGTCGTCGACCACGCTACAGTTCGAAGAAACCACAGCGCCGATGGTCGCTGAGGGGATCCGCTTTTTTGTGCGGCCGGGTGACTTTATTCACTTTGAGCTGCGCCTCGGCCCGGTCGGTGGTGACACGTCGAGCATCGTTCGGGAAGAACTGCGCCTCGGGGCGTTCAATGTGGGTGAAGAGCAGTTCTTGCCATCGAACCTGGACCCCGCGAATTTTGAGTTGCTCACCTCTGTACCCATCGTTCCAACCGGTGCACCGGATTTTACCCTGCGACAAGACTTCGCCACCTTTATCTGGCAAGATGAGATGCCCGGTCCGTGCACGGAAGCGGGCGAGACCCTTTGGCATCTGCGCTTCCACACGGCGGCGAGCGTACTGTTTTCCGGCTTTGTGGCGCTGGCTGACGAAGATGCTTCCGACCGCAGGCTGCGGGTGTTACGGGTGGGGCGTTGTCAAGAGGGGCGGTTCGACTTTGTGGATAACGATGAACGGTTGAACTATGAATGTAGGGTGGATGATGCAGCGGAAAACGGCTATGACGTTTGTGTGAGGGGCGCCCGGCGCGTGCAATTCTCACCGGAGGTCCAAGAGGTCGGCGACCCCACCCGGGTGTGGATGGGCAGCGAAAACCGTCGCCCACCTGCTCAGGACCCGTTCACCATGTCATTTGATGTGGAGATGCAAGAGAACCAGTCCGACCGGAATCTCGATCTGACTAATGGCCGCGTGGTGGTCCTAGGCACGACGGAAGAGGCGAATCAAATTCGGCTCCGTGAGGATCAGGTCTCGCTTGAGGCGCGCTGTCATCCTCTCGACGACGGGCCGGTTCACGTGCGCCTGATCGGCAATGGTCAGTATGCTACCGAGCGGTTCGAGGGGAGTCGATATGAGTTTGACGATCTCGAATTTACCGATGCCCTGCGAACGGGTGATGTCAGTGCCCAGCGCTTGCCCAACCGCGGCGAGTTGGAGCTGCGTACCCGCGATGATGAAGATACGGTGAAGATCATCGTGCCGGCGTCAGAGTTTGCAGATACCAATGGCCGCGTGACATCGAACTTAGATCTGACCCTGACCCTGGACACCTTGGAACTTGATTTTTTCGACCGCATCGTCAATCTGTCACTTGAATAAGGCGCTGTGCAACAGACCCTATACCCGTCTGGGCTACACGTTGTGACACGCCACAAAATGCTCGCCGCCCCGGTCGATGAGGTCTGGGGTGACCTCCGCACAAATAGCCGTGGCCAGTGGACAGCGCCCGTTAAGCCGGCAACCCGGCGGTGGGTCGACCGGCGTGGCGAGTTCGCCATGCAGGGTCAATTTTGGTGGCGCTTTGCGCGGATCCGCTTCCGGCACGGCAGCCAGCAAGGCTTGCGTGTAGGGATGCTGTGGATGGTTAAAAATGTTTTCAACCGTACCGGTCTCCACAATCTTGCCCACATACATGACGGCGACTCGGTCACTAATGTGCCGAATGACACTGAGATCGTGAGCGATGAAGAGATACGTCAAGTTGAACTCTTCCTGCAGTTCCCGGAACAAGTTGAGAACCTGGGCTTGAATAGACACATCGAGCGCCGAAACCGGCTCATCCCCGATAATAAGTTCAGGGCTTACCGCCAGGGCTCGGGCAATGGCAATACGTTGGCGCTGGCCACCGCTGAACTCATGTGGATAGCGATCGATATGCTCGATACCTAGACCCACCAAACGCAAGAGATGCAAGACCCGGCGTCGTTTCTCGGTGTAATTCTCGGCTAGGTGATGCACCTCGAGGGGACGGCTCAGAATTTGCATAATAGTCTTGCGAGGATTGAGAGAACTATACGGATCCTGAAAGACCAACTGGATCGCCTTGCGAACATCTAACATACGATCCGGCGGCATGTCGAGGAGGTCTTGACCATTAAACAGCACCTCGCCGTCCGAGGGCTCGACCAGCCTCGTGATGAGTCGGGCTGTCGTTGACTTGCCACATCCGCTTTCTCCCACGAGACCGAGGGTCTCGCCTTGTTTGACAAAAAAGCTGATATCGTCAACTGCCTTGAGTGTCCTCGTCTTCCCAGACATGCGTGAGATGATATCGTCGTTTAACATAAAGTATTTTTTAAGATGATTAACTTCTAAGAAGTACTCGCTCATACTCACCCCATCCATCGACTCAGTTGTGCAAATGACAGGCCGCGAAGTGCCCCGGGGTAATTTCTTTCATCTGCGGAATTTCTTGGGTGCAAATATCCATGGCGTGCTCACACCGGGGATGAAACTTACAGCCGTTCGGCGGCTCTAGCATATTGCACACCAACCCTTTAATGGGCGTGAGAAATTTTTGCTGCGTATTCAAACGGGGAATGGAATTGAGCAGCCCCTGTGTATAGGGGTGCAACGGGTTCGCAAAAATTTCATCCGTACTCCCCAGTTCCACGACATGCGACGCATACATCACACCGATGGTATCGCAGGTGTGGGCCACTACCCCTAAGTTGTGGGTAATAAAAATGAGCGACATATTAAAGCGCTCGATCATACTGCGGATGAGTTCCAAAATCGTGGCTTGAATCGTCACATCCAGCGCCGTGGTCGGCTCATCGGCGATGAGGAATGTCGGGTCACAGCTCAAGGCCATCGCGAGCATGACGCGCTGGCGCATGCCCCCGCTGAACTCGTGTACATAATTCTTAAACCGCGATGCCGGTGACGGAATCCCGACCAGCGCGAGCAATTCGATCACGCGCTCTTGGGCTTCCTTTTTCGTCATGCCTAAGTTGGTGCGCAGAGCATCCAAAATTTGAGCGCCAACGGTGTACACTGGATTGAGTGCACTCATGGGCTCCTGAAACACCATGGCCACATGCTTGCCACGCAACTCCCGCATATCCGAGTCGCTTTTGTCCAGGATGTTTTCGCCCTCAAATAGGATGCGGCCCTTCACTACCTCACTTGGCGGCGATGGGTTGAGACGCATCACAGAACGCGCGGTCACCGATTTACCCGAACCGGATTCGCCGACCAGACCGAACGTCTCGCCCCGATGAACAGTGAGGGAGACGCTGTCAACCGCGGTGAGCTGTCCTCGTTTGAGTTGAAAACGAACGGTGAGGTCCTCAAGCTGTAGTACCGGTTCAGCCATACAATTCGCCGCTCCCTATAAAAAACGCTACGATCTACGGCCCAGTATCGACCCACGTTCATCCTGATCGCCACGCTCTGGGCCAAGAAGGAGCACTACCTTAGAGATATTGACAGGACATGTCAAGGCGAAAATATACCCGACTGAGCGTGATTGTATTGAGAATGCCATATGGCTGGTCTACAATGGCGAATGCATTATTAACTTGCTCCAACGGGAAGTCCCCTTGCGTGAGCTGGGGGATGAGAGTTGGTCGGCTCGAAGAGCCGAGGGCACTCAGTCAAGTTATGTCGTAGGCTAACTTTGTAAAAGTCGTTGACTCAAAGTCAGTTCTACTGTATCCTCCATACATGAAATACAAAATAGACAAGGGTTCACACTCTGTTTACAGCATTCAGTTGCACCTCGTGATGTGTACCAAATATCGGCGTAAGGTCTTACACGGCGACATTGATGCGCGGTTGAAGTATTGGGTGCGAGAGGTCTTTGCCCACTTCGGACTAGAATTGATCCAACAAGAAACGGATCAAGACCATCTGCATATCGTGTTTGGTATGTCTCCGGCATTTGGCTCACTATCGAGGTTTGTGAACTCGTTGAAGTCCACCACCGCGAGGCGCTTGCGGCAGGAGTTCCCGCGTTTGAAGGTTGACGTG
>Ga0214472_10000263_pt1 | contig 68291 bp, 68 predicted proteins | sample RVTome_6_FD_207662 | JGI IMG/M metagenome (GOLD analysis project Ga0214472, IMG submission 207662) | Soil microbial communities from uranium-contaminated site in the Upper Colorado River Basin, Wyoming, United States - RVT140D175 | ecosystem: Environmental > Terrestrial > Soil > Contaminated >...
CTGGGCATGGAGCTGGAGGACCGTGTCCGCCTCATGGAGCGGCTCGGGAACCCGTTCGGGCTCGTGCTGGTCTCGGCCCCGCTCTTCAACGGAGCCAACACCACCACGTACTCGATCATGAGCTTCCTGGTCCGGGGCCAGCGCGAGCTGGTCTCGCTCGAGTCGCCCGTCTACTGGCCGCTCGAGGGCGCCCGGCAGGTCGAGGTCCCCGCCGACGGCGACGGGCCCGGGTCCCGGATGGAGGAGGCCCTGCGATCCGTGGCGGCCATCCGTCCGGACGTGCTGATGCTGTCGAGCGTCCCCGACGGGACGGTCGCCCAGCTCGTCGCGCAGCTCGCCTCCAGCGTCCTGGTGGTGGCGGCGCTTCCCGCCCAGACCGCGGCCCAGGCCGTGCGGGCCTTCCTGGACCTGGGCGTCTCCCCCCAGGCCCTCTCCACCACGCTGACCGCGGTCACCTGCCAGCGGCTGGTCCGCCGGATCTGCACGGCCTGCCGCCAGCCCGTCGAGCCGCCCGCCGCCCAGACCCTGGCCCACCATGGGATCGCAGCGGAGGAGGCGCCGTCGCTGCGGTTCTTCCGCGGGAAGGGCTGCCCCGCCTGCAACAAGGTCGGCTACCGCGGGCGGCGCGCCATCTTCGAGGTCTTGAGCGGGACCGACGAGGTCCACTCCGCGGTGGCGGCGGACCTGGGTGCCGACGAGATCGAGGCCATGGCCGCGGGCGGAGGGATGGCCACGCTGCGCGAGCGTTGCCTGGCCCTGGTGACCGAAGGGGTCACCACCTTCGACGAGTTCACCCGCCTCCGGCTCTAGGGCCCGCAGGCCACGCGGCGATACGCGAACTCCAGCCGCGGCCTCTCGCTGTCGGGGCCGCCGTCGATCCAGGCGAGTAGCCGGTCCGGTCCGCTGCGCTCGTACCCGATCCGCTTCGGGAAGTCGTGCTGCGCGTTCTGGAAGACGACCGCGGCGTCGGTGACGGAGTCGGACAGGAAGACCGCCGACGGCTGCCCGGACGGATGGGCCTCGTAGGCAAGCTGCCCACCCTGCTCGCGCAAGACCACCAGCTCGTGCTCGACCAGCTCGACTCGGCCGCCACGGTCTGGCTCGATCCCAGGTCGCACCGTGCGGCTCATGCCCACCATCGCGCCCCCGCGGGGGCCCATCCAGTGCTCCTCGACCGTTTGGTCCGGCGATGCGGCCTCCCAGCAGCCCTGCAGCCAGGCCACGCGCTGGATCCCCGCGGCCGGCGCGTCGGCGGCGGCCGCCGACGTGAGCCCGGCCAGCGCCGTCAGGAGCACGGCGACGGATCGGCGTGACGCTGACGAAGACTCCATGTGTCCCCCTGTGTCCACGGCTCGTCGCCGGACGGACGCTCCCAACGTACCACGCGGGGTCAGCCCCCCGGCCGCCCCCGCCGCCGGGCCTCCACGACCTCCAGCATCCGCTCCACGACCGCCTCGGGAGGCAGCCCCGTCGTGTCGACGTGTACCGCGTCCGGGGCGCGAGTGAGCGGCGAGTCGGTGCGGGTCGAGTCGGCCCGGTCGCGCTGGCGGATCTCGTCCTCGATGGCGCGCGGGTCCGCGTCGACGCCCGCGGCGGCCAGCTCCTCGTGCCGCCGCCGTGCCCGCTGGGCCGGGTCGGCGTCGACGTAGAACTTCACGTCGGCGTCGGGGAAGACGGCGGTGCCGATGTCGCGGCCGTCCAGGACCACGCCGCCGGCGCGCCCCATCTCGCGCTGGCGGGCGACCATCTCCCGCCGCACCGCCCCGTGCACGGAAACCCGGGAGGCCGCGGCGCTGACCTCGCGGGTCCGGATGGCGGCGGCGACGTCCTCCCCGTCCAGCCTCACGCCCTCTCCCTCGGGCGCGAGGTCGATGCGCGCGGCCCGCGCCAGGGCCGCCAGCCCTTCTCCCTCGTCCAGGCTGACGCGCCGGCGCAGGGCCTGCAAGGCCAGCGCCCGGTACATGGCGCCCGTGTCCAGGAAGACGTAGCCCAGCCGCGAGGCGAGGATGCGGCCCGCGGTGGACTTGCCCGCTCCCGAGGGTCCGTCGATCGCGATGACCAGGCCGCGCGGCCGCGGGGGCGGGGCGGCGCGGGTCAACGCCGCGGCGCGGGCGCCAGGGCCGCGTCCAGGGCCGTCAGCAGCCGCGCGTTCTCCTCCGGCAGGCCGATGGAGATGCGCAGCGCGGTCGGGAACCCGTAGGCCCGCAGCGGCCGCACGATGACGCCCTGGCCGACGAGGTCGCGGTACACCGCCGCCGCGTCCCGCTGGACGTCGACGAAGAGGAAGTTGGCCAGGCTGGGCCAGACGAGCAGTCCCCGCTCGCGCAGGCCCCGCGCCACGCGGTCCCGCTCCGACCGGTTGAGCTCCACGGTCCGCCGCACGTGGGCCCCGTCCTCGAGGGCGGCCAGGGCCGCGGCCTGCCCGAGCACGTTGGAGTTGAAGGGCTCGCGCACGATGTCCACGGCCTCCACCACCTCCGCCGCCGCGGCCGCGTAGCCCACGCGCAGGCCGGCGAGGCCGTGGACCTTGGAGAAGGTGCGCAGCACGGCCACGGGCCGGCCCTCGCGCACCCAGGCCACGCCGTCCGGGTAATCGGGGTCGTCTCCGTACTCGAAGTAGGCCTCGTCCAGGACCACCAGCACCTCGGGGGGCAGGCCGGCGAGGAGCGCCGCGACCTCCCCCCTCCGGTTCCAGGTCCCCGTCGGGTTGTTGGGGTTGGCCACGTAGACGAGCCGCGTGCGCGCGTCCACCGCGGCCCTCATGGCCTCGAGGTCGTGGGTCCGGTCGCGCATGGGGACGAGGCGCGCCCGGCCGTTGCGCGCCCGGACCACCTGCCCGAAGCGCGCGAACGCGCCCTCGGAGATGACGGCGTTGTCCTCGGGGCCCAGGAACGCGCGGGCGAAGAGGTCGATGAGGTCGGTGGAGCCGTTGCCGATCACGACCTGGGACGGGGCGACGCCCAGGCTGCCGGCCAGCGCGGCCCGCAGGGCGGTGGCGGGGCCGTCGGGGTAGCGATGGATCCGGACGAGCGTGGAGCGCACCGCCTCCAGCGCCCGCGGCGACGGCCCCAGCGGGTTCTCGTTCGAGGCCAGCTTCACGACCTCCCGCAGGCCCGACTCCCGCGCGGCCTGCTCGAGGGAGAGGCCGGGCTCGTAACGGTCCAGGCCTTCGAGGTGCGCCGGACGGAGCGGCGACCGCGGCGGCGCGGTCAACGGGCCGGTCCCCGCGCGGGGTGCGCCCCGCGCGCCGGACGCGCCCGCCGGCGGGCCTCGCGGCCCGTCCGAAGGGCGCGCACCTCGCGCTCGGTGAGGTGCCGGAACTCGCCGGGCTCCAGCCCGCGCGTGGTCACCGGGCCCAGGGCCACCCGGCGGAGCTTGGAGACCGGATGGCCGACGGCCTCCAGCAATCGCCGCACCTCGTGGTGCTTGCCCTCGTGCAGCACGAGCTCCAGCCAGGAGTTGTTCGCCGCCTCCAGCACCCGGACCTCGTCCACCACCATGCGCTCGCCGTCCACGCGCACGCCCCGGCGCAGGCGGGCCAGCGTCTCCGCGCCGGGCACGCGGCGGACCTTGGCCTGGTAGACCCGGGGCACCTCGTAGCGGGGATGGGAGACGCGCTCGGCGAAAGCGCCGTCGTTGGTCAGCAGGATCAGGCCCTCGGTGGTCACGTCCAGCCGTCCCACGGGGAAGAGGCCGGCCACGGGGGGCACGAGCTCCATCACCGTCGTGCGCCCCTCGGGGTCGTGGCGCGTGGCCACCACGCCCTTGGGCTTGTTCAGGGCCAGGTACACGGCCTGCTGCGGGGGGCGCACGCGGACGCCGTCCACCCGGACGTCGTCGGTGGCGGGATCGGCCTTGGGGCCCAGCTCGGTGACCGTCTCGCCGTTCTTGGTGACCCGTCCCTCCGCGATCACCTTCTCCGCGCCGCGGCGCGAGGCGATGCCCGCGCGCGACAGGATCTTCTGCAGGCGCTCCTGCACGTCGGGATGATAACCCGAAGGGCGCGGCGCGGCGGCGGCGCGGCGCTATCCGGGCGACGGCGAGGGCGACGGCGAAGGTGAAGGCGACGGCGACGGCTCCGGGCTCGCCGGGCCCACCTCGACACGGATGGACGCCGTGGCCAGGGACGTGCCGGCCACGGCCACGAGGAGATAGCTGGTGGTGGCCGTCGGCTTCACGGTGCGCGACCCGCTGGCCGGCACGAGCCCGATACCGTTGTCCACCTCGACGGACTCCGCGCCCTCCACGTCCCAGGACAGGACCGTGGGCGCGCCGGCCTCGACCTCCGCGGGGACGGCGATGAAGCGCTGGATCGACAGCGGCTGTCCGGTGTCCGAGGGGCTGATGAAGCCGCAGGCCGCGATCCCGGCGACGAGGGCGATCCCGACGAGGACGTCCCGGCGCGGGAGAGGATGCCAGTTACCCATGGGCGTCTCCATTGAAAACACTTCAATGGTGGTTACTTACGACGCCTATGTCAAGTCTTACTTTAAGTCTCCGCGCCGCCTCCGCCAACGGTGGGCTCGGCCTCGGAGAGGGGCTCTTCCGCCGGCCGCGGGGCGTCGATGGCCCGCCGGAGGCCGTCGACGTCCACGTCCTCGCCCAGCACCGCGGCGAACTCCTCGATCCGCGGAAGGTCGCCGACGTCCTTGAGGCCGAAGTGCAGGAGGAACTCCTTGGTGGTCCCGTACAGCATGGGACGGCCGACCACCTCCTTGCGGCCGGTGATCCGGATGAGCCGCTTCTCGAGCAGGGTCTTGATCACGCCGCCGGACTTCACCCCGCGCAGCTCGATGACCTCGGGCAAGGTCACCGGCTGCTTGTAGGCGATCACGGCCAGGGTCTCCAGGGCCTGGACCGACAGCCGCGTGGGGGCACGGGGATCGAGCAGCTCCCGGACCCAGTCGTTGTACTCGGGCCGGGTGGTGATCTGGAAGCCGCCCGCGACCTCCACCAGCTGCAGGCCGCGGCCGTCGCGCGCGTAATCGGCGCGGATCTCGTCGAGCGCGGCCTGCCAGTCCTTCTTCGGCACCCCGCCCAGGACCTTCTCGATGTCCCGCGGCGTGAGGGGATGCGGCGAGACGAAGACCAGGGCCTCGAGGACGGCCCGGACCTCCGCCGGGGGAAGCACCGGCGCCTTGTCGTCCTCCGCCTGCGCGTCCGGCCGCTCGTCCTGTTCCATGGCTCCTACGCGGGGCGCGGCGCGCCCGCCTCGGGCCCGACGGGGCGGAACACGCGGATCGCGCCGAAGAGCCCCCGCTGATAGACCTTCACCTTCTTGAGCCGGACCAGCTCCAGGAGGGCGAGGAAGGTGAGGATCATCTCGGCCTTGGTCTCGAGCGTGCGGAACATCTCCACGAGCTCCAGCGACTGCCCCTCGCGGATGATGTCGATGAGCTCCGCCATGCGCTCGTCCACGCTCTTCCCCTGGTCCGCCACCTCGTGGGCCAGGAGGGTCTTGCGGCGCTCGAGCAGCTCCTTGAAGGCGCTGACGAGGTCGAAGAGCCCCGCCTCCAGGATCTCCTCGCCCGCGTCGTCGAAGGCGGGCACGGCGCCCGCGGGCCGGGTCCAGGTCGCCGCGCGGATCTGCCCCTTCTGGTGGAGCACGCCCGCGGCTTCCTTGTAGCGCTGGAACTCCAGCAGGCGCTGCACGAGGGCCTCGCGCGGGTCCTCTTGCGGCTCGCCCTCCGCCTCGCTCGGGTCCACGGGGACCAGCATCTTGGACTTGATGTGGATGAGGGTGGCCGCCATCACCATGAACTCCCCCGCCACGTCCAGGTTCAGCTCGCGCATCAGCTCCAGGTACTCCATGTACTGCCGCGTGATGGGGGCGATGGGGATGTCGTGGATGTCGATCTCGTCCTTGCGGATCAGGTACAGGAGCAGGTCGAGGGGGCCCTCGAAGACGGGCAGGAGGATGCGGGGCGCGTCCTCCGGCAGCGTGGACTCGGGCAGCTCCGCCGCCGCCGTGGCCTCCGCGCCCGGGTCGGGGCCGTCCTCCCGCCGCCCCGTCACCGGCCGCCGCTCCCGTAGCCGACCTTCATCGCCGCCCGCACCTCCTCCATGGTAGCCGCGGCGGCGGCGCGCGCGCGCCTGGCGCCGTCGCGCAGGACGTCCCAGATCGTGTCCGGCCGCGAGGCGAACTCCGGGCGCCGGGCGTGGATCTCCTCCAGACGGTGCAGCAGGTGGTCGAGGAGCGCGCCCTTGCAGTCCAGGCACCCGATCCCGGCCGTGCGGCAGCCCTGGGCGGCCCATTCCTGCGTGTCCCGGGTCGAGAAGGCCTTGTGCAGGTCGAAGACCGGGCAGATCTCCGGGTCGCCCGGGTCGACGCGCCGCTTGCGCGCGGGGTCGGTGACCATGGGACGGATCTTCTCGCGCACGACGTCCGGAGGGTCCTTGAGGAGCACCACGTTGCCGTAGGACTTCGACATCTTGCGGCCGTCGGTCCCCGGGATGCGCGGGCTCGCGGTGAGCAGCGTCCTCGGCTCCGGGAAGACCGGGCCGTAGAGGTGGTTGAAGCGGCGCACGATCTCGCGGGTCAGCTCCACGTGCGGGGCCTGGTCCTCCCCCACCGGCACCGCGTCCGCCTTGTAGATGACGATGTCGGCGGTCTGCAGCAGCGGGTAGCCCAGGAAGCCGTAGGTGGAGAGGTCCCGCTCCGCGAGCTGCTGCTGCTGCTCCTTGTAGCTCGGCACGCGCTCCAGCCACGAGACGGGCGTCACCATCGAGAGCAGGAGGTGCAGCTCGGCGTGCTCGGGCACCTGGCTCTGGACGAACAGCGTGGAGCGGGCCGGGTCCAGCCCCGCGGCCAGCCAGTCCGCCGCCACCTCGAGCACGTTGTCCCGGACGGGACCGGGGTCGGCGTAGTCCGTGGTGAGGGCGTGCCAGTCCACGATGGTGAAGAAGCACTCGTACTCGTCCTGCAGCCGCACCCAGTTGTCGAGCGCGCCCAGGAAGTTGCCGAGGTGCAGGGGGCCCGTCGGCCGCATGCCGGACAGGATGCGCGGACGGCTCATAGCGCCAGGCGGAAGAGCGTATGGATCACCCACTGCGTGACGGGCGCGATCACGTAGCTCAGGACCCCCGTGATCATCAGGAGGAGCAGGATCATGAAGCCGTAGGGCTCCATCACGCGGTCGTAACGCTCGCCGAACGACCCGGGCAGCCCGTAGGAGGCGACCTTGGAGCCGTCCAGGGGCGGGATGGGAAGGAAGTTGAAGATGGCCAGGATCACGTTCATCTGGATCCCCACCACCACGATCATGACCAGCGGGTGCCGGCCGCTCACGGCCACCCCGGCGCGCACGATGACGAAGAAGACGGCCGTGAACATCGCGGCCAGGATGAGGTTCGACACCGGCCCCGCGCCCGCCACCAGCATGTGTCCCTGGCGGAGCGTCACGTCGCGGCGGAAGTTGGCCGGGTTGTACGGCGTGGGCTTGGCCCAGCCCAGGGTCGGGATGCCGGTGAAGATCTGGACCAGCGGGAACAGCAGCGTCCCGATGGGATCGATGTGGACGATGGGGTTCAGGCTCACCCGTCCCAGGCTGAGCGCGGTGTCGTCCCCGATCTTGTGGGCCATCCAGGCGTGGGCGGACTCGTGCACGGAGAGGCTGAACAGCAGGATCACGTACGCCGTGAGGCCCATCGCGATGCGGTCCGGCGTAAGCTCCTGCACCCGCCCTCCGAAAGAACCCGGGATGGTAGCACACGGCCGCGCGGCGCTCGCGGCGCGGCCAGGTTTGACACCCCCGGGGCCCGTTCCTAGAATGGAAGTTCCTCACCCACCTCGCCGGCGCCGGAGTGGTGGAATGGCAGACACGCACGTTTGAGGGGCGTGTGGGGAAACCCATGCGGGTTCGAGTCCCGCCTCCGGCACCACCTTCCGGCACGTCACGGTCACCCCGGCTCGCTGCCCATGACCCCGAGCAGCAGCAGGACCACCGGAACCCCGAGGTCGTGGGGTGAGGAGGCCGGCGCCGCGAGCAGCCCGGCCAAGAGCAGCGCGCCCGCCAGCGCGTAGGTGCGGGGCGCCGCGGCGCGGCTGCGCAGGGCCGCGATCGATCCCACGGCCGCGATGACCGCGGTCAGCAGGCCCAGCGCCAGGCCCGCGGTCGCCCCGTCCTCGCCGACGTAGAGCAGCAGGTTGGCGAGGCCCACCCCCGGCTCCAGCCGGGCCGTGGGAAGCAGGGACGCGGCCAGCGCGCCGGGCCCTGGGGCCAGGAGCGGGGCGACCAGCATCCCCCACCCCAGCCCGAGCCCCACGAGCACGGGCAGCACGGAGCCGGGCTGGGCGCCCAGCGGCAGCAGCAGGAACGGGGCGGCCAGGAGCGCGCGCGGCAGGACGGCGCTCGCCCATCCGATCGTCAGGCCCGCGGCCAGCGAGCCAACGGCCCGCGACGCCCATACCGCCGCGACCAGGGCCGCCAGCAGCGCGATGTCGCCCGATCCGAAGATCGTGCCCACCGCGGCGAGCGGCGACAAGAGGGCGGCCCCCAGCGCGAGCGGGCGCCGATCGGGAGCGACGAGGCGCGGCAACAGCAGCGCGATCGCCGCCAGGGCCAGGATTGAAAGCGATCGCGGATCCCACCCCAGGGACCACAGCAGCCTGGCCGGGGCCGCGCTTCCGGGCGACAGCGGCGGCACGACCTCGATCGCCGCCGGCGGGTCCCGCCGGAAGCTCGTGCTCCACGCCTCGGCCACCGGGGGCACGGGCGCGCCGTCGAGCAGCCGGCTGTCCAGGACGAGCCGGGCCGCCCAGCGGTCCTGGCAGCGGACGGTGCCCGTGGCCTTGCCGATGCCCACCACGAGGAGCGTGGGGAGGACGACCAGGACCGCCGCGGAAGCGAGGACGGCCAGAACGCGCACGCGAGGCGGCGCGTCGAAGATCGCGGCGAAGAGGTAGAGGATGGCCGCGCCGGCGGCCACCGCCCCCACGAGGAGGCCCAGGGGATCCGCCGTCAGCCCCGGCCCCGCTCGGGGGGCCAGCGCCGCGGCCATCCCGTCGAGGCGGGCCGGAAGGCCGGCCGCCAACGCCTGCTCCCAGGTGGCGCGGAAGATCCCGTTCTCCACCACCTCCACCGCCAGGGCCAGGAGCATCAGCGGCACCGCCACCAGGTCGGGGGGCACACGGCGGGCGGCGAGCGCCGCCACGGGCAGCAGCGTGGCCGCGAGGATCAGATAGTTCGCATGGACCACGCGGGAGAAGTAGAGGGTGGCCAGGAGCATGGCGCCCCCGGCCAGGAGGGCGCCCGCGGCGTCCCCTTCGCGCATCTGCCGGCGCAGGAGGAGCAGCCCGACCGGGATGAGGACCAGGTAGGCCAGGCCCAGCGGGACGTGGTCGCGCAGGCTGGAGACCGCTCCTCCGTAGATGAGGAGGTTCGCGAAGCCGAAGCCGGGCGTGCCGCCCAGCGGATAGGTGTCCCCGCCCGGCAGGCCGAGGTTGTAGACGACGATATCGCCCCAGAAGGCGTGCGGGTCGAGGGCCGCCACGGGTGCGATGACCGCCACCGCGACGGCCACGCAGGCGAGGACGATCTTCAGCAGGCGCGCGCGGACCGGAGCCGTGAGCACGTCCCGCGGATGGCGGATGCCCGCGAGATGAGCGAGGAGGAACGGCGCAAAGGGCCAGGCGAGCTGCTTGGTGGCGCAGGCGAAGCCGAGCACCGCGCTCGCGAGCAGGGCGCGGCCCGGGCCCAGGCGGACCGCGAGGAGGAGCAGGGCGGCCACGATCAGGTCGTTGGCGCCGAAGATCTGCTGCCAGTAGACGAGCGGGTTCACCGCCACCATCGCGGCGGCGGCCAGGCGCCGGGCCGGATCCTCGACCAGCCGGGCGGCCAGCCACGCAGCGAGGGCGTAGGCGAGGAGGGTGACGAAGCGGGGATCGAAGGCGCCTCCCCAGGCCCGGGCCGCCAGGTAGAACGGCATCATCAAGAGGTGCGTGCCGGGGAGGTAGGCGTGGTGCCGGAGGATCGGGTTGCCCCCATAGGGCTCCCAGAAATCGGAGACGCGCGCCTCCTTGCCGAGGATGCTGTCCGAGTAGTCGGCCCCGTAGGGGCTCTGCCCGGCCAGGATCTTGTCGAGGGCGAGCGGGAGCTGGACGACGCCGCCGTCCTGCCCGTGGGGCCTTCCCGAGGCGAGGCCCAGGGCGGCGAAGGCGAAGGTGGGGACCACGACCAGCGCCAGGGCGGCGGCGGCGAGCAGCCCCCCGCGGACGGCGGGGCGCGCGCCGCCGAGCGCGGCCACCGCGTAGGCGAGGGCCAGGGCCGCGGCGATCCCGCCCAGGAGCAGCGCCAGCGGGTCGCGGTCCCAGCCCGGCGGCAGCCGCGGCAGGAGCGGCGCGAGCGCGCCGGGCACCCGGCCGGCCTCTTGATGAAGCAGCCTCCAGGCCAGCACGCGCGGCGGGTCGTGGACCAGGAGATCGCGGGCGATCAGCAGCAGCAGGGCGGGGACGACCGCGGCGTCGAGAGGCAGGGCCGGCGAGGGCCGCGGGGTCGGCTGCGACAGCCTACTTCTCGTCTCGGGGCGGTGGAGTGATCCGGGCCCCGCACGAGCACACGATGCTGCGCGTGGCCCATTCGATCTTGAGCAGCCGCCCGCATGCGGCGCAGCCCGTATACGTACCGGGGCGGCGGGGGGAGCGGGCGACGCGGGCCGAGGCCGGCCGGGACGGGTTCTTCATACGCGACCTTCGATGCAGCTTACGCCCCGCCCTCGCCGGGGGTCAACCCGCCCGGGCCCTGCCGCGCTACATGTCCCGGACTCCCCCGCGACGCGCGTACATGACGGCCGCGAGGAGGGCCAGGCTTGCCGAGAAGCCGCCGATGACCGCCGGGGCCCCGAAAGGCCGGACCAGCAGGCCCGCCACCAGGCTGCCCAGTGGCATCCCGCCCCGGAACGCGAAGCCGTAGATGCCGAGGACCCGGCCCTTCAAGGCGCCGGGGGCGTTCTCCTGGACCAGCGAGTTCACGGTGGAGAAGGCGGTCACCAGGCTGAAGCCGGCGACGAGCAGGCAGGCCATGGACAGGAGCTGCCGGGACGACGTCACCGCGGCCGCGGTGACGGCGCCGTACACGATCAAGGCCACGAGGAGCGTCCGCCCACGGCCGGGGACGTGGCCGCGGTGGGCGGTGGCCACGGCGCCCGCGATGGCGCCCACGCCGAAGCTGGACAGCAGCAGGCTGTACCCGGCGGCTCCCGTCCGCAGCACGGTCCCCGCGATGACGGGCAGGTAGGTGATGAGCGGGAAGGCCAGGAAGCTCCCCGCGGCGGCGATGAGCATGAGGACGCCGAGCACGGGATCCCCCGCCACGTGCCGGAAGGCCGTGCGCAGGCTCCGGCCCAGGCCCTCCGTCGGGGCCTCCGCGTGCGCGGGGATCCGGATCCGCCAGAGGGCCGCGATCACGGCCAGGAACGACGCGGCGTTGACCGCGAAGCAGGCCCCCGTCCCCACCCGCGCCAGCAGGATGCCGGCGATCACGGGGCCGATGGCGCGGGACAGGTTGAACTGGAGGGAGTTCAGCGCCACCGCGTTGGGGATCCGTACCGGGGGCACGAGGCTGGTGATCACCGCCTGGTAGGTCGGGGCGGATTGGGACTGCGCGAGGCCGGTCAGGAAGGCGAGGCCGAGGATGGCGCCGATCCCGAGCCGGTCGGTGGCGTAGAGCACGCCCAGGGCCGTGGCGAAGCCCATCTGGAGGACGTTGGACGTGAGGAGGATCAGCCGGCGGTCCACGCGGTCGGCCAGGGCGCCGCCCACCAGCATGAACGCGATGAGCGGCGCGTCCGCGGCGAAGGCGCGCAGGCCGAGGTAGAAGGGGTCGCCGATCCGCGTGTGGATGAGCCAGGCCAAGGCCACGTCCTGGGTCCACGTCCCGATGCTGCTCAGGAACGCGCCGATCCACAGGAGGCGGAAGTTCCGGAAGGCGAAGGCGGAGAGGAAGGCGGGCAGGCGGGAGCCCCCCTGCGCCCCCGCCCCGCCGCCCCTCCGGCCTACCGCTTCGCCGGCTTCTTGGCCGTGGCCGCCATGGCCGTCTTCTTGCGCGCCTTGCGCGCCTTCTCCCGCCGCTTGCGGCGGCGGCGGATCTCCCTCATGCGTTCGATCACTCTGTCTCCTGTCGCGGGCGCCCGAGCGGCCCTCGTCCCGCAAAGCGGCCTATTCTAGACCGGCGCGGCGGCTGCGCGACATCCGTCGTGCCGTGGGCTATCATCACGCTCGATTCTGGGCCGAAACATGCGTCTGCGCCTCAACAGCCTCAAGACGCGCACCGCCGTGGCCATCGCCTCCGTCATCGCCGCGATCCTGGTGGCCAACGCCGTCTATCTCATCCTCGCGAAGCGGGCGGAGCTGCGGAAGCAGACCGAGGACCAGGCGCTGAAGTTCGCGCTGCTGACCCGCGACCGGATCGGCAGCGGCTACGAGACCTACGACGTCAAGGACTTCAAGTTCCGGCAGCTGATGCGGGAGGTCCTGCAGCTCAACCCCGACGTGGACCGCATCCAGATCATCGGCGTCGACGGCGCGATACGGTTCGACTCGACGGAGCCCGACGACGCCCGGTCGCACGGGTCCGGGCCGCCGCCTGCCCGCCGGATCGAGGACCCGGAGCTCCTGACCGCGGTCAAGGGAGTGGCCGACAGCACCATCCGCGGCCGGGACGCCTCGGGGCAGGAGACCCTGGAGATCGTGGCGCCCTACCGCGAGGAGTGGGGCCGGCACACCCTTTCCATCGCCTACCGCGTCACGTACAAGAACCTGGAGCCGGCCGTCGCGCGGCTCGTGTACCTCACCGTGGTGCTCACCCTGGCCTCGATCTTGCTGTCCGTCCTGGTGGCGGTGGGCCTGGCCACCCGCATCACGAAGCCGCTCGAGGCCCTCACCTCCGGGGCGAAGGACATCGCGGAAGGACACTTCGACCGGCGGCTGTCCATCACCTCCCACGACGAGCTGGAGATCCTGGCCGACACCTTCAACCACATGACGGGCCGGCTCAAGGAGAACGTGGAGCAGCTCGAGGAGTCGAACAAGAAGCTGGCGGCGGTGAACGACGAGCTGAAGGAGCTGGACCGGATGAAGTCCGACCTCCTGGCCAACGTCAGCCACGAGCTGCGCACGCCCCTGACCGCCATCAAGGGGTACACCGACTACATCCTGGAGCGGCGGCTGGGGGTCATCACCGAGAAGCAGGAGAAGGGCCTGGTGGTGGTGCAGCGGAACCTGGAGCGGCTCTCCAAGACCATCAACGCCCTGCTGGACTTCTCGAGGATGGACGTGGGGCGGATCGCCCTCAACCTCCAGCCCTTCGCGCTGGGGCCGCTCGTCGAGCAGATCGTCACCGCGCTGCGCTCGGAGCTGGAGAAGAAGGGCCTCAAGCTCACGGCGGACATCGACCGAGGCCTCCCTCCCGTGATCGCGGACCGGGAGAAGCTCTCGGCCGTCCTGGAGAACCTGATCATCAACGCGCTGAAGTTCACGCCGGAAGGGGGGTGCATCACGGTGTCCGCGTCGCGAGCGGGCTCGGCGGCACGCCCCTCGGCCCGCATCCGCGTCAGCGACACCGGGGTGGGCATCGCGCCCGACCAGATCGCCAAGATCTTCAACCGCTTCCACCAGGTCGACACCTCCACCACGCGGCGGTTCGGCGGGGTCGGGCTGGGCCTGGCCATCGTGAAGAGCATCCTCGAGGCCCACGGCACGAGCGTCACCGTGGAGAGCGAGGTCGGCCGGGGCACCACCTTCGCCTTCGTGCTGCCCGTCCTGGACCGGGCGGAAGCGCCCGCCCGCGCGAGGCAGGCGGCCGAGGAAGCGGCGTTCCTGGCGGACGACGAGCCCGAGGTGAGCTGGGGGCCCGGACGCTCATGAGGGCGCCGCCGAGCCGGCGACGCGCCATCCTATGAATAAGAAGAAGATCCTGATCGTGGACGACGAGGACGACATCCTGCATTTCCTGGAGCTCGTCCTCCGGGAGAAGGGGTACGAGGTGGCGACCGCCTCGGGGGGGCACGAAGCGCTGACCAAGGCGCAGGTGGACCGGCCCGACCTCGTGCTGCTCGACATCATGATGCCGCAGATGGACGGCTGGGAGGTCCTCAAGCTGCTGCGGGTCGACGAGGGCACGCGCCAGATCCCCGTGGCCATGCTCTCCGCGCGCACCGAGGCCAAGGACCGCGTGCAGGGCCTGCAGGAGGGCGCCATCGACTACATCTGCAAGCCGTTCTCCCTGCAGGAGCTGCTGGGGAAGATCGAGACCATATTCTCCCAGGTCGAGGATCGCGGCAGGGCGGCGCGGTGAGCGGCTCCCTCCCGGCCCGATGACGGTGGCCCCATGACGGTCCCCCCCGCCGAGACCGACTACTTCCGCCTCCGCGCCGAGTGGCTGCGCTTCAAGAACCACGTCTTCGACGCCAACACCGAGCTGCCCACCCTGGCCGCCGTGCTCGACGACGTGCGCCGGCTCATGGAGGAGCGTGGCGTGGTGGGCCTCGTCTTCCTGGACGTCGGCGGCGACGGGGAGGCGGAGCCGCTCCAGGGGTGGCAGGCCTACGACGAGGTGCTGCGGGCCTTCGCCCGCTGCCTGGCCGGCCTGCGGGGCGAAGGGATATTGGGCCCCCGCGACGTCATCGCCGCCCTGGGCGTGCGGGGAGACAAGTTCCTGCTGTTCCTGAGGGGCAACGACCCCGCGCCGTTCGACGCGGCCTCGCTCCTGGCCCGGGCCAACCGCCTGCGGGACCGCCTGACGGAGATGCTGCCCACCTGCCTGCCCCCCGCCGTCCCCGCTCCCCTGGTGTTCCACCAGGGCCACGCCCTCATGTACCGCGACCCCATGCTCCGCGCCGAGCGCTCGATCCACAAGGCCCTCGACGAGGCCATGTTCATGAGCTTCCGCCAGCGCACCCGCGAGGAGGACCGCCGCGCGCAGGGGCTGGACGAGCTGATCGGCGCCCGGCAGGTGGTGACGTTCTACCAGCCCATCCTCGACCTGCAGACCATGGCCGTGCTCGGCCACGAGGTCTTCTCGCGGGGACCGGCGGGCGGACCCTTCGAGGAGGCGGAGCTGATGTTCGCCCTCGCGCAGCGCACGGGCCGCCTGGTCGAGCTCGAGCGCCTCTGCCGCGGCCGCGCCCTGGGCTCCGCCCGGCGCCACCTCAAGCCGGGGACCAAGCTCTTCCTGAACACCCCGGCCCGCACGCTCCGCGATCCCGACGTAGCGGGGCCCGCGTTCATCCGCCAGGTGGAGAGGGAGGGCCTCCGCCACAAGGACGTGGTCCTCGAGATCACGGAGCGGGTCACCCTCGAGGAGCGGCAGGCCTACCGCGAGGTGCTGCGGGAGCTCAAGCGCCAGGGCTTCGGGATCGCCATCGACGACATGGGCGCGGGATACGCCAGCCTGACCTCGCTGGTCGAGGTGGAGCCCGACTACCTGAAGTTCGACATCTCGCTCGTGCGCAACATCGACCGCAGCCTCATCAAGCGCAGCCTGCTGGAGACGCTGGTGGACGTGGCCGCCAAGATCGGGTCGCAGGTCATCGCGGAGGGCATCGAGGCGGAGCCGGAGTTCACCACGCTGCGCGACATGGGCGTGCGCCTGGGGCAGGGGCGCTACCTGGCGCCCCCGGTGACGGTGCCCCTCGAGGCGGCGGCCGCCTCATGAAGGAGGCCTTTCTCCCCTACCACGACCGGATCGTCGACCTCGCCAAGGAGATCGCGGAGCACCGCAGCCAGGGCATCGTGGTCCTCGACGCCTCCGCCCTTGAGGACATCGAGGACGAGTACGGCGGGGACGCCTACGGCGAGGTCCGGCAGCGGCTGCTCGGCATCCTCGAGGAGCAGCGGGGCAAGGACTACCGGGCCGAGGACGTGCTGACCCTGGACAAGCCGAGGGGGCTGCGGTTCGTGGTGTTCCTGGACCGCAAGCGCCGGCGCAGCCAGCCCTCCACCGTGGGGGACCTGAAGGTGGTGCGCTCGCGCATGATGTCCTCCCTGGTCCCCAACCTGGCCCGGGCCGCCTTCCCCTACATCAAGGGGGTGGCGCGCTTCGACGTCGGCTACGCCATGGCCGTGCACAACCCGCTCATGCACGCGGAGCGGATCGTGCGCCGGGCGGTGCGGGACGCCCTGACCGTGGCCGCCCACCACCGCCAGGCGGAGGAGCTGCAGGTCCTCGAGCGCCTGCTCGACATCATCCTGCGCGAGCGGGTGGTCACCGCCTACCAGCCGATCCTGGCCCTGAAGGAGCGGACGGTCCTGGGCTTCGAGGCCCTGTCCCGCGGCCCTCGGGCCTCGGGCCTGGAGAGCGCGGACGCGCTGTTCGGCGCCGCCGACCGCCACCACCTGACCATCGAGCTGGACCGCCTCTGCCGGCGGCGCGCGCTCCTGTCCTCGGGGCGCATCCCGTCCACGGCCAAGATCTTCGTGAACACCCTGCCCGCCACCATCCGCGACCCCGAGTTCCGGGGCCGGGCCCTCATCGAGTTCCTGGACAAGGCCCAGGTCTCGCCGGACCGCATCGTCCTGGAGATCACCGAGAAGCTGGTCATCGAGAACTACCACCTCTTCCGCGAGGCCATGGCCTACTTCACGGACCTCGGGATGTCCTTCGCGGTCGACGACGTGGGCGCGGGCTACTCGGGCCTGGAGTCCATCGCCCGCTTGAAGCCGCAGTTCCTGAAGATCGACACCGGCCTCGTGCGCGACGTCCACGCCAGCCTGGTGAACCGCGAGATGGTCAAGGCCATCATCGCCATGGGCGAGGGGATCGGGTCCACGGTCATCGCGGAGGGGATCCAGACCGACGACGAGGCCAACGCCCTGCACGAGATGGGAATCGACTGGGGCCAGGGGTTCCTGCTGGCTCGGCCCGACGCGGGGCCCGGGCTCGAGATCGCCTGACCCGGCCGTTGGCACGCCGCCGGCCACCACTCGGTCCTTCGCCGGTAGACGCTGTCCCGCGGAAGCCTAGATCGAGGACCAGTGAGGACAGTGGATCCGGAGGAAAGGAGGAGAGTGTTCGCTATGTCCCCGGACGTTCTGTTAGCGATGTCCCCGGTTGCTCAATTCAATTTAGGCGCCCCCTCTGATTCAGGGCGTCTACGAGGTCACGAAAGGCCTTGACGCAGCGAACGTGAGCGGCCCTGTTGTAGTCGTTGGTGTACTCGGCCGTGTTCAGCAAGAAGAGATGCATGTTATTCCGCTGATCCCACAGCCAGTCCAAGTCTTGTTTGAGCCCCGAGCTGATCACGCCGGCCCTTACGAGGTGCTCCGTACGTTCTTTGTAACCCTTCCCGCAACGACTCTTGAGGTACTCTTTCGTAATGCTCTCCGTCATCGTGCCGCCGATGAAGAGAAAGAGCTTGATCAGCATCTGCTCTGCGGTCCCGGCCAAGTCCGTTCGGATGAGCAGCCAGTAGACGGTATCGGAGAGAAGAAGTGTGTACGCGATGTTGGCGCGAAGCGCGGCGTCGTTAACGAAGGACAGGCGGGCCCGTTGCTCGCCTGCCGGCCTGATGAAACCTCGCGGGAACCGGACCGATGCCTTGATGCGCGAGTCACGCCCGGCGTAGTCCGAAATGGCCTGCAGAAGGTCTCCGGCCTGCCTTACGGCGGTGGCGAGTTGCGTGTCGTTGGTGATCGTCGGGGTGGTCAAGGTCGGTGTAACACCCAGTTCAGCGGCGAGGCTTCTTCGCTTCCGCCGGCCTCGTCCGCTGCGACTGGTTGTTAGACCGCCGACTCGCTGCACGTGGTTTACCCTTTGAGCGCCGCTGGACCATCACCGTGCGAAGGGCGGTGTTCACGGACTCCGATGTGGGAAAAGCAGCGGCCACTTCCGCGTCCAAGAGCACGGCCACAACCTTGCCCTTTAGGCGGGCAGCGTAAGGGTTGGCACGAGCTTTGGAGTAGTCAAACCGGTACTCCGGCCGGAGCTCGTCTGAATCCTCGGAAACGGGGCTACTTGGCTTCCTCATAATCGCCGCGCTCATGCCTTGTGACAGGCCTCGCACTAATCAGCCAAATCTTACTCCCTCGGTCGGTGAAAGACACCAGGAGGAGCTGACCGTGAACGGAATGGCCGACGATAATGTCACGCCGCTCAGTTGCGGAGTGGTCGGGATCATCGTGGATCCTCGCAAGCGGGTCTTGGAACACAGTTGCGGCCTCTTCGAACGAGACGCCGTGTCGGAGGAGATTGGCCCCGGCCTTCGCCGGGTCCCACTCGAATATCGGTCCAGCCATCGAGGTGACGTTACTGCGGCAGCTCGCGTCAGCGGGTCAATGCGATCGCCTATTGCGTCCGTAGAACACCAAGATCAGCAGCGAGGCTCCGTTCTAGCCGTGCCTCGTCTGCATCTTTGTTATGCCGCTCCTCGAAGTGCTCTCGTGACCGCTCTCGGCTCCATTGACGCCACCCGAAGAAGAGCAAGCGCCGGCCCTTCAGGTGTCCGGCGACCCTGCTCCCAGTTGCGCAACGTGGCTACGCTCACGCCGATCATGAGGGCAAACTCGCGTTGCGATTTGCGAAGCTTCTGGCGAATCGCCTTCACGTCCGCGGGGGCGAAAGAGAATGCCCGAGACGGCTTGGCAGCACCGCGGTGAATGCGGCCGGCCTGCTTGACACTGCGCACGAGTTGGTCGAAAGCCTCACGCTTCATCGAAACTCCTCTCGGACGAGCGCAGCGAGCGTCCGGATCTGCGTGGCAGACAAGTCTCCTTGCTCGTTCTTCTGGTACAGGAATAGCATGTAGCACGTAGCGCTAGCCCTGTGCCAGAAGTAGATGACCCTGAACCCGCCCCGCTTGCCTCGTCCTTCAGCACCCCAACGGATCTTGCGCAGACCCCCGGAGCCCGGAATCACCGGACCCTGCTCTGGCCGAAGCAGGAGCGTGATCTGAAGGGCCCGATAGTCGTCGTCGTCGAGCCGCCTGCACACGAGATCGGTGAAGACGGGCGTCTCGACGAAGCGCACGAGTGACTATACGCCATTGGCGTACCACGGCGCAAGTCCCTGTGTCGACATAACACCGCGCTTAAGCTGTTAGTCGGCCACTCTTGTGACGGTTCCGGGACGCGCGGCCCTGACCGCTTCGCCGAGCTTCTTGGCGAGCGGTACGTATGCTTCCAGGCGGTTACTGCTTGCGACGAGGACCACGACAGCTAAACGGAGAGAAGCGATGTCTTGCTGGTATTCGAGGTTCTGGTCCGCCGTTACGAAGACATCGAAGGCGCCGCTCGCAAGACGTATCAATTCCCCATTCTTCATCGATTGCCACCCTTGCTCCGGAACGGTGACAACCTCGACGTTGATGCCCTCCAGCAGCCCCTTCAGGCCGCGGGGGAGTGACTCATCGAGAAGAATTCGCACTCAGCGGCGCAAGGGCGGCCTTACCCGCAAGCTCCAGGAACTGAATCGCCTGCTCCCGCCGGACCGTCGGGAACTGTGCAAGGAATACGTCGAGGGAATCCCCCTCCTCGAGATGATCAAGAAGAGTCTGGACGGGGACGCGTGTACCTCGGAATACCGGGGCGCCGCTCATTACCTCGGCGGACACCTGAACGATTTCCGCGAGTTCCGGGCTGGTCCCCACGCATTCGATTCTACGCCCCTGTCACGGATCCGCCCACTAGACGCCTCCCGCCAGCGGGTCGGGCCCGCCCTCGAGCAGGAACCGGCACTTGGCGCGCGCGAAGCGGATCTCGTCGCCGTGGCGCAGCTCCCGCTCCAGGACGACCTCTCCGTTCACCCGGGTCAGGTTCGTGGAGCCGAGGTCGACCAGGACGTAGGCCTCCCCGCGCCGCTCGATCCGCGCGTGCGCCCGCGAGACGAGCGCCTCGTCCACGCGGATGTCCGCGGTCTCGTCGCGTCCCACGGTCATGGGCGAGGTGAGCAGGGGGAACTGGAGCTGCGACCCGTCGGCGCGCTCCCAGACCAGCCGCGGGCTCCGCGGCTCCGCCGGCCCGCCGGTCACGATCCGGCCCGGCGCGCGGCCAGCGGGGCCACGGAAGGGCCGTCGTTGTTGAAGAGCGTGGCCCCGGGCTGGCCGGCCGCGGCGCGGTAGGCCTCGCCCGCTTCCTTCTTGTAGCCGAGCCGCTCGAGCGTGAGGCCGAGGTAATAGAGCGCCGTTCCCTGCGAGATCCCCGGCCGCTGCGGCAGCTCGGCCCGCGCCTTGACCAGGTGCTCGTGGGCGGCGGCGAAGTCGCCGAAATGCATCGCGCACAGGGCGAGGTTCAAGCGCGCGAACGCCGCGGCCTCGGTGCCGGGGTAGCCGTCCACCACCTGGCGCAGGTCCATCATCACCTTGTTGTAGAGCAGGGCCGGGTCGTTCAGCGGGATCTCCTGCGGCGTCTCCGCCAGGCTGAGCTCCACCGCGCGGCTGCCCGCGGCCCCCGTGAGCTGCAGGGCCAGCTTGTCCTTCGGCTTCTTCGGCTCGACCGTGGCCAGAAGCTCCGCGGTCCGCTTCACGGGCTTGCCGTCCGCCGCCTGCAGGACCTCGCCGGGCTGGACGCCCGCCTGCGCCGCGGGGCTACCGGGCACCACGCGCAGGACCGGTACGCCGTCGTGCAGGAGCGTGTCCACGGTGATGAGGCCCGTCCACGGACGGTAGACGGTGGCCTTCTGGTCCACCACCGAGAGGAACCGGAGGTACGAGGCGGCCTTTCCGAAGGTCACGCTCCACCGGTCGGAGACGGGGTTGCCCGCCGCCAGCAGGTGCAGCACCGCCGTGCGCTGCAGCTTCTCGTCCGGGAGCAGGGCCACGAGGAAGCCCTGGACCTCGAGGGTGGCGGCCAGCTTCTCCGTCACCTTCCGCACGGCGTCCGCGTCCGCCCCCGGAGCGGGGATGAGGTCCTTGCGGGTCAGATTGTCGGCCAGGAGCGTCCGTTCCACCGTCTCGCGGGGCGCGGGGAAGAAGTTCAGGCTCTTGACGCGCGACAGGTTCAAGACGATCTTCTCCTCGGCGTCCGCGACCACGCGCTCGCCCGCGGGGCTCTCCGCCACGACGCCGAGGAAGGCCAGGCTGGGACGGATGGGACAGTCCAGGCTCAGGCCTTCGTTCCTGGCCAGCACCACGTCCTGCACGAACTTGCCGGAGGCGTGCTTGACCTCGAGGCGGTGCTTGCCGGAGCAGACGCCTTCCAGCTCCCGCGGAGTCTGCCCCATGGCCTCGCCGTCCAGGAATATCTGGGCCCCGGGCGGATCCGAGGTGAGGCGGAGGGAGGCCACGGAGTCCTCCAGCCGCACGGGATCGGGGTCGTAGTCCTTGGCCTCGGGGGTCTCGATGGTCCGCCGAACGGTCTCGTAGCACCGCTTCCGGAGCTCCACCACGTGGGCCCCGAGGGAGAGGCCGGCCACCTCGATGCGCGCGGAGGCCCGCGCCGGGTTCAGCCCGCTCGACTCCACGGACGCCGCGGCCTCCGGGTCCACGGCGCCCGCGGTGGTGGCCCGCAGCTGGCCGTCCACCCAGACCTCGACGCCGGCGGGCTCGGTGACGAAGAACGCGCTGGCCAGGTTGCGCGTCAGCTCCACCTCGAGCGTCTCGGTCTTCCGGGGGACGACGCTGAGGCTCCGCGTCTCGGTGGCGTACCCCTCGCGGGCGACCTCCACCGTGCACTCGCCGGCCAGCACCTCGAGGGGGAAGAAGTCCGTGAGGCCCAGGTACTCGCCGTTCAGCGAGACCTTCGCGCCCGCGGGTTTGGAGGAGACGGCGAGGTACCCCACGAGCGCCTTCTTGACGGAGTTGAAGTAATCGACGACCTTGGGCGAGATCCTCTCCTTGCTGAGCTGATGCTGGGGACGGACCTGGATCAAGGTGCGGAAGCTCTCCGCCGCCTTCTCCTGCAGCCCGATGTTGTAGTAGGCCCTGCCCCGCAGCTCGTAGCCCTGCACCAGCATCTCGACCGCGCTCACGGGCAGGGTCCCCTGGCGCCGCAGGGCCTCCAGGCGGGAGACCACCTCGTCGAGGAGCACGATCGAGCGGCTCTGCTCGGCGCCGTCGAACTCGACGGCGGCCCGGGCCAGGAGCTGCTGCACGGCCCGCAGCTCGCTCTGGACGGCCTCCGACGCGGGCGTCGGGGGCGTCGCCTCCTGCGCCGCGGCGGCGCGCGCGGCGGCCAGGAGGGCGGCGGCGAGGAACCGCGGGACCATCCTCACTTGAACCTCAGGACCTTCTGGGCCTTGTCGTCGTAGACGAGGACGGCCCCGGCGGGGTCGATGGTGACCGCGGTCGGCTTGCGCAGGTCCTGGGCGCCGACCGTGGCCAGGAGCTGTCCCTGGGGGGAGAACACCAGGACGCCCGCGTCCTCGTCGACGACGTAGATGTTCTGGAAGGCGTCCACCGCGACGTCCACCGGCTTGCGCATGTCGCTGCGCGGGCCCAGCGTGCGCAGCGGCCGGCCGGCCTCGTCGAAGACCCGCACCGATCGGTCCGCGCGGTCGAGGAGCACCACCCCGCCCTCGCCGTCGACCGCCATCCGGGTGACCTCCCGCTCCCGGGCGTCGGGAAACGGCGCCTGGTATTCGCGCCTGGCGTCGTAGCGGTGCACCCTCTTGCGCTTCTCGTCGGCGACGAGCATCCCGCCGCTCGCGGTCACGAGGGCGGCGGAGATCCTGTCCACCGGCTCCGTCTCGCCCGGCTTGTCCGAGGGGACCGTGAACGTCCGGATGTCGCGCGGCCCGACGCGCACCGCCGTCTTCGCCGCCACCACCAGCTGGCCGCCCGGCCCGAGGGAAAGGCCCCGTACTTCCTCCGTCGTCAGGCTGGGGCCCAGCTTCCCGTCCGGGCCCACGGGCACCACGCTCTTGACCTTCTCCGAAGCGATCCACAGCGTCCCGCCGGGCGTCATGAGGATCGCGCGGACGTCCTTCAGCAGCTCGCCGGCCCCGGCGGTGTACGAAGGGTCCAGCGCGAAGGTCGGCTTCCCGGATCCGTGCAAGCGGTAGAGGGCGGTGATGCGCTCGAGCGCCCGCGGGGCCCACTCGCTCCGCGGGAAGCGGTTGCGGACCTGCTGGAACTCCTCCATCGCCTGGCGGGGCTCGCCCAGCAGCGCGAGCCCCTCCCCCACCCGGAACTGCGCCGCCGCCGCCGCCTCGCTCGTCGGGTATTCCATGGAGACGCGCCGCTCGTGCTCCACCGCCTCGGGGAGCCGCCCCGCCTTGCGGTGGGCGAGTCCCGCGGCGTGCAGGGCCCTCGGGACCCACTCGCTGCCCGAGTACAGCCGCTCCACCCGGGTGAACTGCGCGAGCGCGTCCTCCAGCTCCGCCGCGGTCTTGGCGCGGGTCAGGGTCAGCCAGCCGAGGTAGTAATACGCGCCGGGAGCGCCGTCGCTCTGCGGGAAGCGTTGGGCCACCTGCTCGAAGGCCTGGCGGGCCTTCTCGTCGTCGCCCTCCACGTCGAGGTGGTGGCGGCCGATCTCGAGCAGGGCGTCGTCCACGGAGTCGGTCCCCGGGAACCCGGTGACGATGGTGTTGAAGTTGTCCAGGGCCTGCTTGGCCTTGCCCTCGCTACGGTAGGCCCGCCCGTCCTCGAGCAGCCGGCGCGCCTGCTCCTCGGGCGAGGACTGTCCCAGCGCGGGCGCGGCGGCGGCGAGCAGGGCGAGGGTGGCCGGCCACCGGGCCAACGCTCAGTCCTTCCGGCCCATGACGTATGCGGGGGAGCCCGCCTCCACCCGGGCCTGCTCTTCCCGCCGGGCGCCGTCCGGCCACTTGAAGGCCACGGTATGGGGGCCCGCGGCCACCGCGCGGTCGAGGATCGGCGGGTAGTCCACGAAGGCCCCGTCGATGAACACCTCGCAGTTGTCGGGGCTGGCCTTGATGTTGATCTTCCCCAGCCGCGGCGTCTCGACGCCGGCCACCCCGTCCTCGCGGACGTTCACCGCCACGCTCGAGCGCATGAAGTACGGCACGGCCACCAGCGTGACCACCTGGCGGCCCACGGGCAACGACAGCTGCGGCGACACGCCCTTCCCCACGACCTTTCCGTTCCACAGGACGTCCACGGGGTACGCGGAAAGGACGGCCACCCTGCCCTCCGGCTCCGCGGCCGGCGGCTCGGCCGCGGTGGCGTCCGCCGCCGCCGCCGGCACGGCCGCCGGCTCCACGGCGGCCGGCGCCGCGGCGGGCGCACGCCGGGGCGCCGGCGCCGCCTGCGGCGCGGGAACGGGCGCCGTCGCCGGGGGCCGGCCGGCCAGGAGGACGATCCCCGCGACGAGGGCGAGGCCGAGGATCGCGCCGCCCACACGCAGGAGGTCGCGGGCGCCCGCCGGGGCCCGCGCGCCGGTGGCCGGCAACAGCACCGTGGCCTGCGTCCTGGTTTCGGGGCCGCGCCGGGTCGGCGGGCCCTGGACCTGGTACGTGGTGTCCAGCTCGGGGAAATCGTCGGCGGCGGCATCCGGCGGACGCTCGCGACGGGTCATCTCCCGGCTGGCCACGCGCAGGGCGCGCCGCGCCTCGAGCGACTCCGGGTTCTTCTCCGCCACCTCGCGCAGCCGCTGCAGGCTCTCCTCGACGCGGCCCTCCTTGAGCAGCCGCCGCGACACGTTCACCGTCTCCAGCGTGTCGGGGCCCACGGCGGCCAGGGCCCGCATGTGGGCCGCGAGGGCGTGGGACAGCTCGTCGGCCAGGCGCGCGGCGCCCGGCTGCCGGGCCTGCGCGTCCTTGGCGAGGGCGCGGGCGATGGTGTCCTTCAGAGCGGGGGCGCAGCCGCCCAGGTCGCCCTCCAGCGCCGCCGGAGGGTCGTGGACGATCCGGTACAGCACCTCGGTCGCGGTCCCCTCGCCGAAGGGACGGCGCCCGGACAGGAGCTGGAAGAGGATGACCCCCACGGAGAACACGTCGCTGCGCCCGTCGAGGGGGAGGCCGCGGATCTGCTCGGGGCTCATGTAGTGGACGGTGCCGACCATCATGCCCGTCTTGGTCACCCCCGTGCCCGCCAGCTTCGCGATGCCGAAGTCCATGATCTTGGCGGTCCCGTCCTCGAGCAGGCGGACGTTGGAGGGCTTGATGTCGCGGTGGATGACGCGGTGCTCGTGGGCGTAGGCCAGGCCGCGGCAGACCTGGACCATGACGTCGAGCTTCTCCTGGAGGAGGACCGCCTCCCCCGAGCGCATCAGGCCCTCCAGGTCGATCCCGCCCAGGAGCTCCATGGCGATGAAGGGCACGCCGCGGTCCTCGCCCAGCTCGTACACGGTGACGATGTTGGGGTGCTGCAGCCGTGCCGCGGCCTTGGCCTCGATCTCGAAGCGCCGGCGGCTCTCCTCGTCGAGGTTGGCCTCGGCGGTGAGGGTCTTGATGGCCACCTCGCGCTCGAGGACCTCGTCGTAGCCGCGGTACACCATCCCCATGCCGCCCCGCCCGATGCGGCCGGTGACGAGGTACTTGCCGATGCGCCTCTGCGGTCGGGGCTGGGTGCGGCCGGCCGGGGTCTTCACGCGCCTGCCTTCCTAGTCCTGGAACTTGAGGAGCAGGACCGTGATGTTGTCCTCCCCGCCCCGGCTGTTGGCCGCCGCCACCAGGGACTTGGCGGCCTGCACGAGGTCGTCCCCGGCCTTCTGGACGAGCTTGCCCATCTCTTCGTCGGGCAGCATGGTGGTGAGGCCGTCGGAGCACAGCAGGAGCACGTCGCCGTCCTCGATCTTGTGGACCTGCATCTCCACCTGGAGGTCGGCCTTCCCCCCCAGGGCGCGCGTGACCACGTTGCGCAGGGGATGGCTGCGGGCCTGGTCCGCGGAGATCACGCCGGAGAGGAGCTGCTCGTTCACCCAGGAGTGGTCGCTCGTGAGCTGGCTGACCGTCCCTCCCCGGAAGAGGTAGACCCGGCTGTCCCCCACGTGGCCGAGGTTGGCGACGGAGTCGTCCACGAGGACGGCGGCCACGGTGGTGGCCATGCCCTCGTACTCGCTCTTCTCGCGGGTGGCCTCGATGACCCGCTTGTTGGCGAAGCGGATCGCGGTCTTGAGGCGGTTGCCGTCGTAGGAGATGTTCTCGTCCAGGCCGAAGGGCCAGGTGATCTCCTCGTCCCCGCCGGTGAGGCAGATGAACTCGTTGATGGACTCCACCGCGATGCGCGAGGCGACCTCGCCCGCCGCGTGGCCTCCCATCCCGTCCGCGACCACGAAGAGGTGCTGCTCGGGGTTCACGAAGAGGCTGTCCTCGTTGCCTTTGCGCTTGCGGCCCACGTCGGTGAGGGCCTGGTAGGAGATCTTCATGGTCGCCCGGGGAAGGAAGTAGACACCGAAATTCGGGGCCAGGCAACCGGCGCCGCCGCGCCCGCGGCCGCGCGCGCGTGGGGGCTCACGGCTTCCGGCGGAGCAGGCCGCGAAGGCCGCCCGGGGGCGGCGGGGGCTCCTCGGCCCCCGCCCCGACCTCCGCCGCCATCCGGACCACGGCGGGGTCGTCGGGCGCGAGGCGCAGCGCCGCCTCCGCCGCCTTGCGGGCACGGAGCTTCAGGCCCTGGCCGTGCAGCAGCCGCGCCAGCTCGAGGTGATAGGACGCCTGGCCCGGTGCCAGCAGGATCGCCTGCTCGATGGCCTCGATGGCCTCGCGGACCCACCGGGGGTTGTGGGCGAGGGCCGAGCCCAGCGCCGCGTGATAGCGCGCCTCGGAGGGGGCATGGCGGACGGCCACGCGAAACTGTTGCACCGCCTCGTGGAAGTCGCGCGCCTTGAACCTCTGCGCGCCCGTCTCGAAGGCCTGGCGGGCGATCGCCTCGGGCACCGCCACCTTCGGCTTCGCCGATTCCACGTCGTACTCCCGACGGCTGCGCTCGTTGGAGAGGGCGTTGAAGGCGGTGGTCAGCTCCTTGAAGAACTCCTGGGCGCGCGCCTTCTCGCCGGGGTCGGGGAAGCGGTCGGGATGGCGCTCCCGGGCCAGCCGCGCGTAGGCCTGCCGCACCTCCGCGCTCGTGGCCGTCTTGGGGATGCCGAGGATCTCGTAGAAGTCGGTCACGGCGGCTATCGCTTCTCCCCCTGGCCCGGCACGGTACGCACGAAGCGCTGGGCCTGCTTGCGGATGGCCTCCGGGACGTTGCGGTCCACGGCCAGGCTCTTGATGTCCCTCGGGTTGAGCCGGGAGACCATGCCCAGCGAGACGGCCAGCGGGGTGCGCGGGTTGCGCACCAGGCTGGAGACGACGCCGTAATGCCGGGTCCATTCCTTGTGGTTGCCGATCTGGCGGAGGATCTCGTCGGAGACGTTCTTCATCGAGGCGAAGGACTCGATCTCGCTCTCGGTCACGCGCGGGCTCCCCAGCACCGCGGTGGCCACGATGCGGTTGGGGTCCCGGATGAGGATGGCCCTCTCCTCGCGGTTGCCCTTGAGGGCGGTCACGACCTTGTCCGCGGTGTTCAGGCGGTAGAGCCTCTGCACCGCGCTCACCTTGTCGCCGTGCTGGCGCTCGTCGTCGGAGAGGTACCGGACGAGGGCCTCGGCCTCGGACTTGAACACGACCTCCTCGGCCACGGGCGGCGGCGCGGCCTCCTCCTCCGCGGGCGCTTCCGCCGGCTTGCCGCCGGAGGGGACCGCGGCCGGCGCGGGGGCTGCGGCGGCCGCGGGGACCTCGCCGATGTGGAAGGTCTGGCGCAGCTCCATGAGCCGGCGCCGCTGGTCCTTGTTGAGGTTCGGGTTCTTCTCCAGCGCCTCCAGCAGCGACGTCCTGCGCAGCAGCCGGACCTGGTTGATGACCACCAGCTCCGCCTGGCCCTCGGGCAGCGAGGCGACCTTGGCCTCGATGGCCTCGTCCGGCAGCGAGGTGTTCTGCAGCACGACCTCGCGCAGCTCCTGCTCCTCGCGGGCGGCGAAGCCCCACGCCAGCACGTCCGGCGGCGTGTCGCGGTCCTTGAGGATGGGCCGCAGCTCTTCGACCGGGAGGCCGCCCAGGGTGCTGCGCGCCGTGGCGCGTATCTCGTCGTCGATGTCCTTCATCAAGTGATGCAGCAGCTCGATGAAGTCGGCGGGCTTCAGGGGCAACGCGCCCTGCGCGGCCATGAGGCGCAGGTCGCGGGGGACGCCGCCCCGGCGGAACTGGTCGACGAACGGGTTGGCGCTGCGCTCGCCCATGGCTCAGCCGACCGGGAGCGCCGGCGAGGCGCCGGCGGGCGGCGCCGGCGGGACCGCGGTCTCCTGGAGCAGCGCGGGCACGCTCTCCTTCGTGATCACGATGTTGCGCTTGACCTCGCCCTCCCGGCCGAGCGGGATCCCCGGCCGGTCGTTGATGCTGAACGCGATGCCGCCGGCGTTGCCCACGGAGAGGACGATCTGGCTCTGGGCTTCGAGCCGCTGGGTCTCGCCCTGGGTCAGGATCCGCGACAGGGCCGTGGTCCCGTCGAGCTGGACCTCCACCCAGCAATCCTGGCGCGCGCTCAGCGACAGGACGAGGGCGCCGGTCAAGGGGGCGCCCGGGGCGGCGGCGGTGGTGCTCGGCGGAGGCGGCGGGTAGACGCGGTCGGCGGGCATCGTCGGCTCGGGGGTGGCCGCGGGAGCGGGCTCGGGCGTGTCGGAGCGACTCGAGAACAGGCCGGCGCGAGCGGACGCGAAGAGCGCCACGCCTGCCGCCAGGATCAGCCCGAAGAAGACGGCGGCCATGCGCCCGGACGGCGCCCGGGGCGGCGCCGCGCCGCTCTCGCTCACCTCGCCGCCGTGGGCGTACACGTACTCCGCCACCAGCCGGTCCGGGTCCAGGCCCAGGTAGGTGGCGTACTGGCGGACGAAGGCCTTCGGGAAGATCCCTCCCGGGAGCACGTCCGCGCGGTCCTGCTCCAGGGCCTGCAGGAAGCGCAAGCTGATGTTCGTGGCCTCGGCGATGTCGCGGAGATCGACTCCCCGAAGCTCGCGTTCCCGGCGCAGGTTCTCGCCGAAGGAGGCCATGGCGTTAGCGAAGCCTAGCGGACGAGCATGGCGAGTTCAAGATTATGTCCCTGAGCCCGCGGGGGTTCGGCCCCGGGACTCGCGCGCTTCCAGGAGCCGCTGCGACGCCGCCTGGACGAGCGGCCTCAACCCGTCGGTCGCGGCCACGCGCTCCAGGTCCCGATCGAGGAGCGACGTGATCTGCGCCAGGGCCACCCCCAGCGGTGTCCGGGGCTGCAGCACCAGGGCCAGACGCACGGCGTAGCGGCCGCCCCAGCGGGACGAGGCCGCCGCCGCTTCGAGCAGGGCCCGGGTCGCGACGTCCTGGCGGACGGCGGTCAGGAGGTCCTCCTCGCGGAGCCTCGGGTTGATCAGGCACGCCTGGGCGATCCTGGCCTCGGATTCCGCGAGCAGCCGCGCGAGGACGGGCGTGGTCGCGATCTTGGCCAGCGTGATCTTCTCCCCCAGCCGCATGTCGGGGAGCTGGTCCCGGAGGATGGCCTCCGCCCGCCCGCGCACGCCCTTCGGCAGGCGCGGGCTCATGGCCACGTCCGCGAGGTCGCGCCAGAACAGCGACGGCAGGAGCCGCAGCGCCAGCACACGCGGCGTCCTGGGGTTCAGCGCCACCCCGCCCAGCAGCCGCGGGCGCTCCATCCACGGCGGCGTGACCGCGAGGAGCTCCAGGAAGCGCACGGGCACGGCGCGGCGCAGCACGCCCAGCATCAGGGCCTCGTCGAGGTCCGGGCGCGCCAGGAGCTCGCGCAGGCGGGGGACGCTCGCGCCCGCCTGCATCAGCTCGGCGAAGAGGGCGTCGAGCCGCGCCTGTTCAGACGCCAAAGTAGCCCCGGATGCGGTCCAGTATCCGCTCCTTCAGCTCGCCCCGGGACGACGTGGGCTGGAAGCGCGCGGTGAGGTCTCCCTCCGCCTGGCTCAGCGCCTCCCGCCTCTCGGACAGGATGGTGGAGATGTCGACGGCGATCGCGGGGTTGCCCGCGATGATGTCGTGGAAGCCGGTCTTGTCGAGCGTGAACAGGTCCACGTCGGTGGCCGCCACCACCCGGGCCGCGCGCCTCTCGCCGGTGAGGAGGGCCATCTCCCCGAAGAACTGCCCCTCCATGAGGCGGGCCAGCGTGCGGCGCGCGCCGCCCATGTCCTTCGACACCTCCACCTCGCCCCGGTCCACGATGAAGAAGCTGTCCCCGGGGGCGCCCTCTTCGATGATCCGCTCCCCCGCCGCGTAATGGAGGGGGCGGCAGCGGGCGGCAGCGGTGCGCAGCTCCTCGTCGGTCAGGGGCCGGAAGAGGTCGATCTGGCGCAGCGCGCGCTCCAGCCGCGTGGCGGGGGCCTCCTTGTGCGCGTCAGGGGCCTCCGCCTGGTGGAGGAAGACGTTGCGGATGGGGAACGGGATCTCGATCCCGTGCCGCTTGAAGTGGTACCAGATGAGCCGGTGGATCTCGCCTTCCATGCGGCGGAACTCGTCGTAGGCGCCGAAGTAGTAGCGCACCTCGTAGTCGATGGTGAAGTCCTGGTAGCCGACGATCCGTATCGTGGGCGGCGGGTCCGCCTGCACCCCCGGGACCTGCTCCAGCAGGTTGGCCAGCACGGAGATCACCTTGTTGGGCGGCGTGTGGTAGTTCACGCCGATGGTCACCAGCCGCGAGTGCGGCGCCCGGGGCAGGCTGTAGTTCAGGATCGCGTGCCGGGCCACGTCGTTGTTGGGGACGGTGAGGGTGTCCCCGTCCCAGGTCTGCAGGCGCAGGGCGCGCCACGAGACCTGCTCGATGCGGCCGTCCCTGTCCCCCACGCTCACCCAATCGCCCACCCGGAACGGCGCCTCGATGTGGAGCGCGATCCCCGCGAAGAGGTTGCCGAGGGTGTCCTGGAGGGCCAGCCCCACCACGGCGCCCACCACCGCGGACGTGGCGAGGAACGGGGTCAGCTCCAGGCCGAACCAGTAGTGGGCGATCGCCCCCACGCCCACGCCGTAGGCCAGCACCGAGATCACGCTGTCCAGCAGGGAGGGCGGGGTCGCCCCCTGCCGGCGCCGGAAGAGGGCCTGGAAGGCGAGGACCGTCCCCCGCACCAGCAGCATGAGGAAGGGGACGAGGAACACGAGCGAGACCCAGCCGGACTCGGGGAACCGGCCGCGGGCGAAGATCGTGAAGCCCACGACCGCGCCCGTGGCGAGCGCGAAGGGGCCTACGAGCGGCCGGTACCCGGGGCGGACTCGCGCCAGGCGGGCCACGGCGAGGATGGCGAGCAGGCCCGCGGGCACGGCGAGCCAGACGGGGACCGCGGGCTTCACGCGGGGCCCGCCGCGCGCAGCGCGCGGACGACCTGCGACGCCGGCGCGTCCAGGAACGCCCCGATCGCGGCCAGGCCGCGGGCGCCCGCTTCGGCCACCTGGCGCGCGTTGTCGGGCCCTATCCCGCCCACCGCGTGCACGGGGATGCCCATGCTGCGCGCCGCTTCCCGGAGCGGCCCCAGGCCGAGGGCCCGGGCCTCCTTCCCCGGCGTGGCGAAGATGGGGCCGAGGAGCACGAAGTCGGCACCCTCGGCCTCGGCGCGACGGGCGCCGTCGACGGTGTGGCGCGACGCGCCCACCACGAGGTCCGGGAAGGCGCGCTTCACCCGGGAGACGGGCAGCCCCTCCTCGGGGAGCTGGACCCCGTGGGCGCCGGCGGCGGCCGCCACGTCCGGGCGGCCGTTCACGAGGACCCTGGCGGCGGTCCCCGCGGTCGCGGCGAGGACCTCGCTCACCAGCGCGCGCAGGCCGCGGCCCGCGAGGTCCTTCTCGCGGACCTGGACCCGGTCCACCCCGGCCTCCGCCGCCTCGCGCACGAGGTCCGCCAGGTCACGGCCCCCCAGGCGGCGGCGGTCGGTGATGAGCGTGAGGGTGACCAAGGACCGCCGTCACCGCTCTCGAGCGAGGTACCGACGGGCCTCGTGGACGGCCAGCACGATGTTGACGAGGCCCAGCCCGGAAACCGTGCCGCGGACGAAGGGGTTCAGGAGGACGGCCCGGACCGCGGGGTACTGCAGCAGGTAGTTCGCGTCCCAGAGGCTTCCCGTCACCGGCGTCGTCGGCGTCGTCCACGGCGCCACGAGGAGCACGATGCCGACCATGAGCGAGCTGAGCACGGACAGGAAGACAGCCAAAGGGCAGGGCTACCGCAGCGCCGCCCTCAGGTCCCGCACCTTGGCCGCGACGTCGCGGAAGTTCGCGTCCTGGCCGTAGAGGTCGGTGAACAGGTGCAGCGCCTTGTCCATCTCCCCCGCCGCCTCGTGGGCCATGGCGAGGTCGTAGCGCAGGCCCTGGTACTCCTCGTCGGAGCGGTCCGGGGCCTTGAGGCCCTTCTCGAACCACTTCACGGCCAGCTTGGGCATGCCCTTGTCCATGAAGCAGATCCCGAGCATGCTGCTGCACTCGAGCGTGCGGTTCTCGTCCTTGGCCGCGAGCTGGAACTCCGCGATGGCCTCGTCGATGAGGCCCATCTCCTTGTAGGCGATCCCCAGGTTGTAACGGGTGTCGTAGTCTTCCTTGCCCAGCTGCTTGTCGACGCCCTTCTTGAACTCCTTGAAGATGTCGGCCAGGCCCGCGTCCCCCAGCTCCGTGGCCGCGGCCTCCGCGGGCGGCTCCTCCACGGCGGCCTGGGCGGCGAACAGCTCGTCCAGCTCCGTGCTGAGGTTGCCGCCGTCGAAGGGCGAAGCCTCCGGCTCCGCCTCGATGCCTCCCGTCAAGAGGGACTCGGCCTCTTCCGCCACCGGCTCGGCCGCCGGCTCTTCCTCGAACGTCGGCGCGATCTCGCCCGCGAGGTCGAGGTCGCCCAGGGCGCCCTCCGTGGGGGCCTCCTCCGCGGCCTCCGCCTCCGGCTTCTCGAGCGCCGCCCGGTCCAGACCGAGGTCCGCCATCTTGGCCACCAGCGCGGGGTGGTCGGCGTAGCGCTCGGCAATCTCCTGCAGCGCCTCGACGGCGTCCTCCACGAAGCCCAGCGACACGTACGAGTCCACCTCGTCGAGGACCTTCTGGAGGTCCGGCGGCAACGTGGGCGCGGGCGGAGGCGCGGGGGCCTTCACGCCCGCGGCGGCCTCCTTCGCGCGAGCCGCGGGGGCGGGCGCGGCGGCGGGCTTCACCGGCGCGGCCTTCAAGGGGACGGGCGCCGGGGGAGGCGCAGGCTCGGGCTCCGCCTCCTCCAGCGACAGCTCCTCGGTCTCGAGGGACAGGGCTTCGGTGTAGGCCTCGGCCGGCGCCTCCTCCGCGTCGGCTCCGGACAGCTCGATCTCCTCCGCGGCCGCGACGTCGGGCGCCGTCTCGTCCTCGACGAGCGGCGTGGACAGCTCCTGCGACTCGGTGTCCGCCTCCGTGAGGTCGAACGAGGCGAGCTCCTCCTCCGCCGCCGCCTCCACGGGAGCCGCCTCGGCCGCTTCGGCCTCCTCCTCGATGACGACCTCTTCCTCTTCTTCCGGCTCGGCCCGCGGCGCGGGGGCGGCGGGAGCGGCCTTCTTCGGCGCGGCCGCGGCGGGCGCGGGAGCCGGGGGAGCGGCCTCGGGGGCGCCGCGCCGGGCCTCCGCTTCGTGAGTTTGGGCCCCCGCCGTGTCGCCCTTGAGGCGGAAGATCTCGGCCAGGGCCAGGCTCTGCTCCGCGGCCTTGGCGGGCTGCTCCTTCTCCTTGTAGACGTCGCGCAGCTCCTGGCGCGCGTCCACGTTGTCGGGGAACCGCGCGATCACCGCCTCGAACTGGTCGGCGGCCTTGTCCAGCAGGCCGTACTTCCGGAAGACCTTGCCCTCGGCCAGGTGCTCCTCGACGAACTCCTGGTCCTCCTCGCTGAGCGGACCCGAGGTCTCGATGGCCGGCCGCTGGGCGGGGGATGCGGGCCGGGCGGAAGGCGCCGCCGCGGGCGCCGGGACTTCCGCGGTGGCCTCCATCGACAGCTCGAAGTCTTCCTCCTCGAAGGCGAGCGGAGCCTCGGGCGCGGGCGGCGCCGGGGGCGGCGCGGCCGCAGGGCGCCCCCCCCCGAGCCGGCCGCGCACGAGCTGCAGCTTCGATTTGTGCTGCTGGTTCTGCGGATCCTTGGCCACCAGGCCTTCCAGGATGGCCGCGGCCTCCGCGAGCTGGCCCTGGTTGATGTAGGCCTCGGTGAGCTGGGAGGAAACGCTGGACGTGGCGCTTTCCTTCCCGAGCTGCCCGTAGATCTCGACGAGCTTGACCAGGCTCTTCACGTGCGAAGGGTTCTTCTGCACGATCTGCTGCAGCAGCGCGGCGGCCCGCTCTCCCTCGCGGCGCTCGACCAGGCGGTCCACGACGGGCGCGAGCTGCTCGTACGCCTTGTCGAAGTTGCCCTGGGCCAGGTGCACGCGCGCCATCTGCGCGCCGGCGTCCTGGTCCTGGGGATCCAGCTCGAGCGCGCGCTTGAAGGTGGACTCCGCCTCCCTGGTCTTCTTGGCCCCCAGGTACGCTTCCCCGAGGCGGGCCAGCACCTGGGCGTCCCTGGGGGCCTGGCGCGAGGCCTCCTCCAGGTACTCCGCCGCCTTGTCGTAGTTCTTCTGGACGAGATGGACGCGGCCCAGCTCCGTCCTGAGGCGGGCGCTCTTGGGGTCGATCTTCAGGCCCTTCTCCAGGACCTGCAGCGCCTCGGCCAGGTGGCCCTTCTTGTTGAGCTCCTCGGCGATGGCGACGTGCTCCTCCACGGCCTTGGGGGAGTTGCCTTCGCGGGTGTAGAGGTCCGCGAGCTTGCTGCGGATCTTGAGGTCCGCGGGGTCGATCTCGGCCAGCTTCTTGAGGACGTCCCCCGCCTCGCGGGTCTTGCCCCGCTTGACGTATTCGTCCACCACCATCTGGAAATGGCTCTTGGCCTCGGTCATGAGGCCCTGCTTGGCGTAGAGCTCGGCCAGGTTGGTGTACGGCTCCAGGGCGGAGGCGTCGAGCTTGTTGATCTTCTTCCACATGGCGATGGCGCGGACGTAGAAGCCGTCCTTGGCGTAGAAGTCCGCCACCTTCGCGTACTCGACCGTGGCCTCGCGGGTCTTGCTCAGCTTGGCGTAGAGGTCCCCGACCTTGTTGATGGTGTTCCAGTCGCGGGGGTTGTCGTCGACGATCTGGCGGTAGAGCCCGATGGCCTGCTCGAGCTTGCCCGCCTTCTCGAGCTTGTCCGCGTCCTGCTTCAGCTTGACCGGGTTGATCTTGGCCACCTAGGTCCCTCGATCGAGCGTCAGTCGCGCCAGAACAACCATCGCTGCGTCCCATGGAAGGACCGCCGGTGGATCTCGGTCGGGCCCATCTTCCGCAGGGCATCCCGGTGCCCCTCGCTGGCGTAGCCCATGTTCTCCGCCAGGCCGTATCCGGGATAAAGGCGGTCCCATTCCCTCATCTGCTCGTCGCGCGCCACCTTGGCCACGATGGAGGCCGCCGCGATGGAGTACGAGAGCGCGTCGCCCTTGACGATCGGGCGCTGGGGGACGGGGATCCCGGGCACGGTGAGCGCGTCCACCAGGACCACGTCGGGCCCCACGGCCAGCCCGGCCACCGCGCGCTCCATGGCCAGGTACGTGGCCCGCAGGATGTTGAAGCGGTCGATCTCGCGGTGGTCGGCCGAGCCCACGCAGCAGGCCCGCGAGGCCTCGCGCACCCGCCGCGCGACCTGCTCGCGCTGCTTGCAGGTGAGGCGCTTGGAGTCGTCGATCCCAGAGGCATCGAACCCCTCCCCCAGTACCACCGCGCACGCCACCACCGGCCCGCAGAGCGCGCCGCGTCCCACCTCGTCGAGCCCCGCGATCGCCGCGTGCCCCTGCGCGCGGGCCTCCTCCTCGAAGCGCCAGCCGCAGACGAGCTCCACGCCGTGGTGGACCAGGGGCCGGCGGCCCCGCGGCGATCCTTCCGGCTGCGGCGGCACTGCGCGACCCCTAAACCGTGGCCGCCCGCTTCTCCTTCATGCGACCGGCCTTGCCCTTCTTCTCGCGGAGGTAGTACAGCTTGGCCCGCCGCACCCGCGCCTGCTTCACGACCTCGATCTTCTCGATGGTGCGGGCGTGCAAGGGGAAGATGCGCTCCACGCCCTGGCCGAAGGAGACCTTGCGCACGGTCATGGTGGCGCGGGCCCCGGCGCCCTTGAGGCCGATGACGATGCCCTCGAAGACCTGGACGCGCTCGCGCTCGGTCTCCTTGGGCTTGCCCTTGATCTCCTCCTTGACCGTGCTCTCCTTGACCCGGACGTGGACGCGGACGGTGTCCCCGGGGGAGAGACGGGGGAGGTCCTTCTTCAGGTCCCCGGCCTCGATGGTGTCGATGGGATTCATTGTCTCATTCCTCGATTGGTAGGTTGCGCGCAGAGGGCCTCGCCGCGGCCCTCGTCCTCGATCTCGCGGAGCAGCGCCTCGTCCTCGGCGGTCAGGAGCGCCTTCTCCAGCAGGTCCGGCCTGCGCTCCCGTGTCGCGCGCAAGGCCTCCTTGCGCCGCCAGCGGCGGATCCGGTCGTGGTCGCCCGACAGCAGCACGGGCGGTACGGCGAGCCCGCGCGCCTCCGCCGGCCGGGTGTAGTGGGGGAAGTCCAGGATGCCGTCGGCGAAGGAGTCCGCCTCCGCCGATGCCTCGTCGCCGAGCGCACCCGGAAGCAGGCGCACCGTGGACTCGATCACGGCCAGGGCCGCGACCTCGCCCCCGGTGAGCACGAAGTCCCCGAGGCTCAGCTCCTCGGTGGCCATCGACTCGCGGACCCTCTCGTCCACGCCCTCGTAGCGCCCGCAGAGGAGCACCAGCCGGTCCAGGCCGGCGAAGCGCGCGGCGTCTTTCTGGTCGAAGCGCTTGCCCCGCGGAGAGAGCAGCACCACGGCCCGGCGCGGTCCCGCGCCCGCGGGCAGGACCGCTTCCACCGCGCGGAAGAACGGCTCCGCCTTCATCACCATCCCCGGGCCCCCGCCGAAGGGCGTGTCGTCCAGCGTGCGCCGGCGGTCGTCGGTGAAGGCACGGAGGTCGTGGACGGCGATCCTGGCCACGCCCTTCTCGCACGCGCGGTGGACGATGCCCTCGGCCAGCGGGCCCTCGAACATGCGGGGGAACATCGTCACCGCGTCAATGCTCAACATCAGACCATCTCCGGCAGGGCCACGACCATCCGCCCGCCCTCCAGGTCGACCCGGCGGACGAACGGCTCGGCCAGGGGGATGAGCAGCTCGCGGCCGGGACCGCGCACCACCAGCACGGGCGAAGCGCCGGTCTCCATCAGCTCCGCGGCCACGCCCAGGCTCCGCCCTTCGGGATCTTCGACGCGCAGGCCCTTGAGCTGGTGGTGGTAATACGAGCCCGGGGGCAGGGCCGCCAGCTCCTCCTCGCCGATGCGCAGCTCCAGGCCGCGGTAACCCTCCGCCTCGTCGATGGAGTCGACGCCCTCGAGCTTGAGGACGAAGCGACCCTTGTGGGGCCAGCAGGACTCGACCGCCACCTGGCGCGACCCGCCGCCCGGGGCCGGCACGTAGGCGGCGCGGAGGGCCGGGAAGCGGTCCGGGCGGTCGGAGAGCGGCTCCACCAGGACCTCGCCCTTGCGGCCCTGCGGCTTGACGACGCGGCCGATGGCCACCAGCTCCGCGAAGGCCCGCGCCGGCATCAGTCCACGACCTCCATGTCGCACTCCACCCCTCGCCGCCGGGCCACCGCGTCCAGCAGCGTGCGCAGGGCGTCCGCCGTGCGGCCGCGCTTGCCGATGACCTTGCCGCGGTCGGGCTCCGCCACCTCGAGGTCCAGGAAGACCACGCCGTCCTCCGAGCGCTCGCTCACGTGCACGCGCGCGGGCTCGTCCACCAGCGCGCGGGCGAAGCCCTCGAGGAGGGCCTTCACGCTACTTCGCCTCCGGGGCCGCCTTCTTGTTCTTCTTCAGCAGGCTGCGCACCGTATCCGAGGCACGGGCCCCCTTGCCGATCCAGTACTGCGCACGGTCGGCGTCGATCTTCACCACCGCCGGATCGCGGCGCGGATCGTAATGGCCCAGCACCTCCACGAAGCGTCCGTCGCGCGGCTCGCGGGAGTCGGCCACCACCACCCGGTAGTAGGGCCGCTTCGTGGAGCCCGTCCGTCTCAACCTGATCGCCAGCATCGATTGAACCTTCCCCTTCGTTTAACGGAGCTGGGGCATGCGGGCGGCCAGGCGCTTCAAGGCCTTGTCGCCGCCGCCCCCCAGCTGTTTCATGAGCTTCCGCGCCTGCACGAACTGCCTCAGCAGCCGGTTCACGTCGTCCACTCCCGTTCCGCTGCCCCGGGCGATGCGCTTGCGCCGGCTCCCGTTGAGCAGCGACGGATCCCTCCGCTCCGCGGGCGTCATGGAGTCGATGATGGCCACGGTGCGGAGCATCTCGCGCTCGCCCGTCGCCGTGTCCACGCCCCGCGCGGCCGACCCCAGGCCCGGGATCATGGCCAGGACCTGGTCGAGAGGCCCCATCTTGCGCACCTGCGCGAGCTGCTCGCGGTAGTCCTCGAGCGTGAACTCGCTCCTGCGGATCCGGCGGGCCATGGCCTCGGCCTTCTCGCGGTCCACCGTCTCCTCGACCCGCTCGATGAGGCCCAGCACGTCGCCCATCCCCAGGATGCGGCCGACCATCCTCTCCGCCTGGAAGGGCTCGATCTCGTCCACCCTCTCCCCTGTGCCCGCGAACTTCACCGGGCACCCCGTGACCGAAGCCGCGGAGAGGGCGGCCCCGCCGCGGGCGTCGCCGTCCAGCTTGCTGAGGACGATGCCGGTGATCCCGACGCGGCGCTGGAACTCGGCGGCGCTCTTGACCGCGTCCTGCCCGGTCATGGCGTCGGCCACGTACAGCACCTCGCTGGGCTCCGCGATGGCCCTCAGCTCGGCAAGCTCGGTCATCAGCTCGTCGTCGATGTGCAGGCGGCCGGCCGTGTCCACGATCACGAACTCGTGGCCGACGGAGCGCGCCTCCTGCAGCGCCGAGCGCAGGATCGCGCGAGGATCGGAGAGGCCGTCGGGATGGTGGACGGGCTGGCCCGCCTGCTCGCCCACCACGCGCAGCTGCTCGCGCGCGGCCGGACGGTAGACGTCGGTGGAGACGAGCAAGGGATGGTGGCCGGCCTTGGACAGCCAGCGCCCCAGCTTGGCGGTGGTGGTGGTCTTGCCCGAGCCCTGGAGGCCGGTCATGAGGACGACGGAAGGCAGCCGCGGCGATGTCCGCAGCCGGGACGCCTCCTCCCCGCCGCCGAGCAGCGCCACCATCTCGTCCCGCACCACGCGGATGACCGCCTGCCCGGGCGTGAGGCTCCGCAGCACGTCCTGGCCCGTGGCGCGGGCGCGCACGCGCTCGAGGAACCCCTTCACCACCTTGAAGTGGACGTCGGCCTCGAGCAGGGCCAGGCGGATCTCCCGGAGCGCGGCGTCGACGTCGCTCTCGCTGAGGCTTCCGTGACCGCGCAGGGTCCGGAACACCGACTGCAGCTTGTCGCTCAGGGTTTCGAACACGAATCTCTCCCACCCCGCGGGCGCGCGCAGCCGTGGAGGGCGTCGCCACGCGCGCAGGGCACGAAGGTAACGGTTGATCTTAGGGTAGGGTGGCCGGGGTTGTCAAAACCTAAAGCCCGCAGGGATCGGAAGTTAGGGGCTTCAGAAGCCCTGGGAGATCGCGAAGAGGCCGGCCAGCTTCTGGTTCGTTTCCCGCAGCCGGGCCGCCAGCGTCCGGGCCAGGGCCCAGAGCAGCTTGGCGCTGAGCTCCGGGCAGCTCCTCATGAGGTTCTCCATCTCGGTGTGGGGCACCGAGAGGATCTCGCAGTCCGAGTGGGCGATGGCCTGGGCCGACGCCGGCGAGCCGTCGAGGAACTCCACCTCGCCGAAGAAGTCGCCGGGTCTCAGGATGGCCAGGGCTTCCTCGCCCACCCCGGGGACGACCTTGCTGATGCGGACCTGCCCCTCGTGGATGATCTGGAGCCGCCCGCCGGCCGTGCCCTCCGCGAGGATGACGGCTCCCGCCGGGTAGCGCTTGACCAGTCCCACCATCAGGATCTGGGCGAGCTCCTCCTCGTCCAGCTCCCGGAACAGCGAGACATGGCTGAGAAACTCCTGGATCACACGCTTCTCAGGATGTGTCCCAGCTTTTCCTTCTTGGTCTTGAGGTACCGCCGGCTGGCATCGGAGGGGGGGATCTCTATGGGGAGCCGGCCCACGACCTCCAGGCCGTAGCCTTCGAGCCCCACGAACTTCCGGGGGTTGTTGGTGAGGAGCCGGATCTGGTGCAGCCCCAGCTCGGCCAGGATCTGTGCGCCGATGCCGTAGTCGCGCTGGTCGGCCTTGAAGCCCAGGGCCTCGTTGGCCTCCACGGTGTCCCGTCCCTGGTCCTGGAGCTGGTAGGCCATGATCTTGTGGACGAGCCCGATGCCGCGGCCCTCCTGCCGCAGGTAGAGCAGGACGCCCTGGCCCACGCCGGCGATCGTCTCCAGCGCCTGGTGGAGCTGGTCGCCGCAGTCGCAGCGCGAGGACGCGAAGATGTCGCCGGTCAGGCACTGCGAGTGCACCCGCACGAGCACCTTGTCCTCGGGCTTGATCTCGCCCATGACCAGCGCCACGTGGTGCTGCTTGTCGATGAGGCTCTCGAAGGCGTGGATGCGGAAAGGCCCGTAGCCGGTGGGGAGGTTCGCCTCGGCGATCTTGCGGACCAGCCGCTCGTGCCGCATGCGGTGCTGGATGAGGTCCTTGATGGTGACCATCTTCAGGGAATGCGCGCGGCAGAAGGCCTCCAGGCGGGGGACGCGCATCATGGTCCCGTCCTCGTCCATGACCTCGCAGATGACGCCCGCGGGGTAGAGCCCGGCCAGGCGGGCCAGGTCCACCGCGGCCTCGGTCTGCCCGGCGCGCACGAGCACGCCTCCCGGCGCGGCGCGCAGCGGGAACATGTGCCCCGGCCGGGCCAGGTCGGCGGGCCTCGTGCGGGGATCGATGGCGGCCAGCACCGTCCGCGCGCGGTCCGCGGCCGAGATCCCCGTGGTCGTCCCCTGCTTGGCCTCGATGGGGACGCAGAACGCGGTCCCGAAGCGGGCGCTGTTCTCCTCGTCCTGGACCATGAGCGGGATCCGCAGCTCGTCGAGCCGGTCCCCGGTCATGGGCAGGCAGATGAGGCCGCGCCCGTGGCGGGCCATGAAGTTGATGATGTCGGGGGTGACCTTCTCCGCCGCGATCGTGAGGTCGCCCTCGTTCTCGCGGTCCTCGTCGTCCACGACGACGACCATCCTGCCGGCCCGGATGTCCTCGATCGCTTCGGGGATGGCGCTGAAGCGCACGGCGCAGCTCTCCTGTCAGCCCCTGGGAGCCAGCAGCCGCTCGACGTACTTGGCGATGACGTCCACCTCGAGGTTGAGGCGGTCGCCGCGGCCGGCGCTCCCCAGGCTCGTATGGCGCAGTGTATATGGGATCAGCGCCGCCGTGAAGCGCCCGGCTTCCCGCGCGGCCACGGTCAGCGAGACGCCGTCCAGGGCCACCGACCCCTTGGCCACCAGGTAGCGCTCGAGGCCCGGCGGGGGCTCGACCGCGATCTCCGCGGAGTCGCCCAGGTCCTTCCGCTCCAGGACCCGCGCCACGCCGTCGACGTGGCCCTGGACGATGTGGCCGTCGAAGCGGCCGTCGGCCCGCAGGGGCCGCTCCAGGTTCACGCGCGCGCCGGGCCGCAGCCGGTCCCCGAAAGCGGTCCGCCGGAGCGTCTCGGGCGTGAGCTCGCACGCGAACGCGTCGCCCTGCACCCGGGTCACGGTCAGGCAGCAGCCGCTGACCGCGATCGAGGCGCCCGGCGCCAGCGTGGCGAGGACGGCTCCGGCCGCGATCTGCACCGCCGTCACGTCGCCGCGGTCCTCGGCGGCGCGCACGATGCCGATCTCCTCCACGATCCCGGTGAACATCAGCCCGAGGCCACAGGGTACCAGAGCTCGAACAGGGGCGGTCCGACGCGCGGCCGGCCGGCCGCGCGGCGCCGGAGCGGGCTCGTGGGCGAGAGCCGCAGCCCGTCCGCCAGACGGCGCGGGCCCTTGCCGCCGAACGCGGGGACGCCCTCGCGCCCCCCGAGCAGCAGCGGGGCGCGGTAGAGGGCCACCGCGTCCACCAGTCCGGCGGCCAGGAAGGCCCCCAGCAGCTCCGAGCCGCCCTCGACCATCAGGCTCCGCAGCCCGCACCGCCACAGCGCGCGCATCGCCCACCGCAGCGAGACCGTCGTGCCCGAAGAGGGAACCTGGATCACGGTCACCCCCCTCCGCTCCAGCACCGCCCTCTTCCGCCGCGCGGACTCCAGGCCGAGGACCCAGACGGGCGACACGGAGGCGGAGCGCACGAGACGGCTGTGGAGCGGGATGCGGAGCCGGGAGTCGAAGACGATCCGGTAGAAGGGCCGCCGGACGCGCGGCCGCGGCAGCAGCGTGGGGTCGTCCGCGAGCACGGTCCCGATGCCCACGGCCACGCCGTCGTGAAGCCGGCGCAGGCGCCGGGCGTCGCGGCGCTGGGCGGGGCTCGTGATCCACTTCGACTGCCCGCGGTAGGTGGCCAGCCGGCCGTCGAGGGTGACCGCGGCCTTCAACGTGACGTAGGGGCGCCGCGCGCGCGCGGCGACGACGAAGCGCTCGTTGAGAGCCGCCGCCTCGTCCTGGAGGACGCCCGTGCGCACCTCGATCCCCGCCCCGCGCAGGAGCGCGATCCCCCGTCCATCCACGCGCGGATCGGGGTCGCGCAGGGCGGCCACGACCCGGCGGATGCCCGCCTGAGCCAGGAGGGGCGCGCAGGGCGGCGTGCGGCCCCGGTGCGCGCAGGGCTCCAGGTTGACGTACAGCGTCGCCCCGCGGGCCCTCGCTCCCGCCCGTTCCAGCGCCGTGACCTCGGCGTGGGGGCCGCCCGCGCGCCGGTGCCAGGCCTCGCCCACGACGCGGCCCGCCTTCACGATCACGCAGCCCACGAGGGGGTTGGGGTTCGTCTCGCCGAGCCCGCGCGCCGCCAGACGGATGGCGCGGGACATCCACTTCCTATCGTCATCGAGCAAGGGGGCGCTGCGTCGCGCCCCCTTGGACCCCCGCTCGCTACCCGGGAGTGAATCCCGCTTCGCTCGCCGCTCTCGCTTTCGGGCCGCGCTGTGCCGCACTCGTCAGCTGCCGATCAGGCCTTCCGCGAAGGCCGCGGCGTCGAAGGGCAGGAGGTCCGCCGCCGACTCGCCGACGCCCACGTAGCGGATCGGGACGCCCAGCTCGCGGACCACCGCCACCGCGATCCCGCCCCTGGCCGTCCCGTCCAGCTTGGTGAGCACGAGCCCGGTGACGCCCGCCGCGCGCGCGAACTCGCGGCCCTGGGCCAGGCCGTTCGACCCCACGGTGGCGTCCAGGACGAGCAGCGTCTCGTGGGGCGCGCCGGGCACCTCGCGGCCCGCCACCCGGGCCATCTTCGCCAGCTCGGCCATCAGGTTGCCCTTGGTGTGGAGGCGGCCCGCGGTGTCCACCAGCACCGCGTCGTAGCCGCGGCCCTTCGCGGCGCGCAGGGCGTCGGTCAGGACGGCGGAGGGGTCGGCCCCCTCCGCGCCGCGGTGGAAAGGCGATCCCGCGCGCTCCGCCCAGATGGCGAGCTGCTCCGCGGCCGCGGCCCGGAAGGTGTCGGCCGCGCAGAGCAGGGTGGTCCTGCCCTCCGCCCTCCATCCCGCCGCGAGCTTGCCGATGGTCGTGGTCTTCCCCACGCCGTTCACCCCGACCACGAACACGACCCACGGCCGGCGGGAGAACGGATCGATCCCGCGCGGCCGGTCCACCGCCTTCCGGATCTCCTCGCGCAGCAGGGCGCGCATCGCGGGCAGCCCGCCGCGCGCGATCTCCGCGCTGCGCTCCCGCAGGACCTCCAGCGCCTCCTGCACCGCGGGCATCCCCAGGTCCGCGGCGATGAGCGCCTCCTCCACCGCGGCGAGGTCTCCGCCGTCGAGCAGGCGGCGGCCCCGGACCACGTCCTCGACCGGCGTGTTGAGGACGCGGGCGAGGTCCTGCCCGGGGCCCTCGAGGCCCCGCACGAGGTCCTCCACCGGCGTGTTCAGGACGTCTCGCGTATGCTTCAGCCCGTCGCGGAACCGGTCGAGGAAGGATGGCGCGCCTTTCACATGGCCTCGCTCATCCGGGCCTGCGCGGTGGCCGAGCGCCGCAGGCCGAGCGCGACGTCCGAGCCCGGCCGCAGCGACAGCACGACGTAGTAGCCGTCGCGCAGGGGTCGCAGGATCACCGTTCCGCCGTCGTAGCGCGTGAGGACGTACTGGACGTCCCCGGCCCGCAGGGGACGCAGCGCGCGCCGCGCCGCCGCCAGCATGATGCCCTGGTAGATCCCGATCAGCCGCTGGCGATCGTCCGCGGGGGCCTCCGCCACCACCGCGCCCGTGGAGTCGAGGAGCAGCGCGGCGGTGGCGCCGTCCGTGTCGCGGACGAGCCGGTCGAGGATGGACTGATAGGGCAGAGGCTACCGCGACGGCATGCCCTTGAGCAGGTCGACGGCGCGCCTCCCCGCGGGCCCGGCGGGATCCTTGCGCGCGGCCTCCTCCAGCCGCGAACGCGCGTCGGTGAGCCGGCCCGCCCGGTGATAGGCCTCGCCGAGGGCGAGGAGGAGGGCGGGGTGGGCGGACGCCTCCCTCACCCCCGCCTCCAGGGCCAGCAGGGCCTCGTCCTGGCGGCCCGTGGCCACGAGGGAGTCGGCCAGCCCCAGGTAGGGATCGGGATACGCCTTGTTGCGCTTGATGCTCGTCCGGAACCAGTTGATGGCCTCGGCGTAGTTCTTCTCCTCGAAGCTCACCTGGCCGAGGTTCCGGGACGCCACCTCGGGCGTGGGGTTGGTGGCGTCGTTGAACGCGATCAGCAGCTCGCGCTTCCCCTCCTCGCGCTTGCCGGACTTCAGCAGCGCGGTCCCGAGGTCGTTGTGGATGTCGACGTACAGCGGGTTGAGCTCGAGCCCCTTGCGGGCGGCCTCGATCGCGTCCTTCAGGCGGTCCCGGCGGCAGCCCTCGTCGGCGGGCGGGCAGTGGTCCGCCAGCTGCGCATAGGTGACGCTGAGGCCCTTGTAGTAGAGCGCGTTCTTGGGGTCGGCCTTGATCGCCCGCTTGAACTCCTCGAGGGCCACCGCGGGCCGGCCGTCCTTGAGGTGCGCCAGCCCCGCGTTGAACGTGGCGTCGGCATCGGGCTTGACCTGCGCGAAGGCGCTCCCCGAGCCGAGCACGGCCAGCGCGACCAGGGCGGTACGGGGGCGGACGGCGAGTGTCAGCATGGTCCTCCTCGATTGACTCGGGATTCCGGCGGGCTTCAACGCGCCACCGCGGCGCCGGGCTGGCGGGCCGCCACCGCGGCGCGGCGCGCCTTGGCCGTGGTCAGCTCGCCCGCGGCGCTGGCGCGCTCGATGGCGTCCACGCAGAGGGCGTCGAACTTCTTGCCCGCCAGGAAGCGCAGGCGGACGAGCGCGGCCTCGAAGGTCATGGCCTTCGAGTACGGGCGGTCGGTGGTCATGGCGTCGAAGGCGTCCGCCACGGCCACGATGCGGCCCAGGAGGGGGATTCGCTCGCCCTTGAGGCCGTCGGGATAGCCGCTGCCGTCCCAGTTCTCGTGGTGCATGAGCCCGTCCCCGGCCATGGCCTTCAGGGCGGGCACGGCCTCCAGGATGTGCTCCCCCTTGCGCGGGTGCTGCTTCATGATCTCGTACTCGTCCTCGGTGAGGGCGGCGGGCTTGCGCAGGATCTTGTCCTCGATCCCGATCTTGCCCACGTCGTGGATGATCCCGGACAGGTGGACCCTCTCCACCTCCTCCTCCGACATCCCCATGTGCTTGGCCATGGCCGCGGCGTACCAGGCCACGCGCTCGGAGTGGCCGCGGGTGTACACGTCCTTCTCGTCGATGGCGTTGGCCAGCATGCGGATGGAGCCCAGGAACAGCTCCTTGTTGGCGGTGGCCTGGCGCCGGACCTGCTCGATGGCCTTCTGGATCTCCTCGCCCATGAAGTTGAAGGCGTCGGAGAGGACCCCCACCTCGTTGTTGCTCTCCACGGCCACGCGCGTGGAGTAATCTCCACCGGCCAGGCGCCGGGCGCCGCGGGCCAGCTCCTGGATGGGCTTGCTGATCTGGCCCGCGAACAGCGTGCCCAGCACGATCGCGACCACGGCCACCACCCCCACCAGGGCGAACGACCACCGCCTCATCTGCAGCGCGCTGTAATACGCCTTCGCCTCGTCCACCTGGACGATGACTCCCCAGCCGGAGTCGTCGGGCACGCGGCTGTAGGTGCCGAGCATCTTGACCGTTCCGTCCTTGGTGTCGATCGTGAAGGGCTCGGTGGAGGAGGCCCGGCCCTTCGACTCCATGAACTTCCGCACGATCTCGACCCCCGAGAGGTCGAGGTCCTCCTCGAACTTGGTCTTGTCGGAGTGGGCCACGAGGCGCCCGCGTCCGTCGACGACGTAGACGTCGACCAGGCCGCCCTGCCCCATCTCCTCCGTCATCTTCCACAGGGGGCCGAGGTTGGCCACGGCCAGGACCACGCCCTGCACGCCGCCCTCGGGCGGGTTGACCGGCTCGGCCAGGATCATCACCGGCTCCTGGACGGAAGAGGACACCACCGGGTGGCTGACGAAGGACTTCTCCTGCAGGGCGCGGAGGACGCCCTCCTGCAGGAGCCTCTCGATGGCCGGCTCGGGGAACTGGACGCCGGAACGGGTCCCGCTCACGACCTTGCCCTCCGCGGAGCCGGCGGTGTCCACCACGCTCACGGAGTAGAGCGCGCTGTTGCCGCCCATGAAGCGCTCGAGCGTCTTGGTCTCGCGGATGCGGGCCACCCGGGCCGCGAAGGGCCCGGGCGGGGCGTCCACCTCCAGGGTGCGGGCGATGGCGGTGATCTGCGAGCGCAGGCTGGAGACGTAGACCGCGACCTGCTGGGAGAGGCTGCGCGCCTTGTCGAGCTGGCTCGTCTTCTGGTCGAGCTCCAGGATCTCGTGGCTGCGCGACACGAGCTTGTACGACGTCCACAGGAGCGGGACCACGCCCACCGCGAAGAGCAGCGCCAGCAGCGAGACCAGGATCCGGCCGCGCCGCGGGGCCGGCCGCTTCATCCCGTCAGGCCTCCCGCGAGGCGCGCCCGGGCGGCGTGGAGGCGCCGGCGCGCGCGGAGGCGGAGGCCAGCACCTCGTAGACGGCGACCTCCTTCTCCTTGCCTTTCAGCGTGGCCTTCCCCATGCTCCGGCACTGGAAGTGGTTCTTCACCGCCGCGTAGGTGTTCTCGCCGATGACGATGACGCCCGGCGTGGCCACGGAGCTCTCCAGGCGGCTGGCGGTGTTCACGGTGTCGCCCAGGACCGTGTACTCCTTCTTGTTGATGCTGCCGATCTCCCCCGCCACGGCCTTGCCGCTGTTGATGCCGATGCGGATGCGGATGGTGGGCCCCTCCTTGCGCTCGGCGTTGAACTCGTCCAGACGCTCCCTCATCTCGAGGGCGGCGCGGATGGAGCGCTCGGCGTGGTCCGGCATGTCGAGCGGCGCCCCGAAGACGGCCATGAGCGCGTCGCCGATGTACTTGTCGAGGGTCCCTTCGTACTTGAAGATCACGTCCGTCATCCGGGAGAGGTAGTCGCTCAGGAGGAGGGCCACCGCCGCCGGGCTCATCTTCTCGGACATGGAGGTGAAGCCCACGATGTCCGCGAAGAGGACGGAGACGTCCCGGACCTCGGGGACGCCCAGGGTGGCGCTCTGCGAGTCGGAGGTGGCGAGGATGCGGTTGGTGACCTGCGGGGACAGGAACCGTCCCAGGCGCTCCCTCTTCTTCTCCTCGGCCACGATCTTCTGGTTGAGCCGGGCCCGCTCCACCGCCACCGCCGCGTAGTTGGCGAGCGCCGTCAGCAGGTCGAGATCGTTCAGGGTGAAGCAGTTCGTGAGCATGGGGGAGTCCACGTGGATGATCCCGATGACCTGGTCCTTGTTCCACAGCGGCGCGCACATGGCGCTGCGGATGCCGTGGAAACGGATGGAGTCCCCGGCGCCGAACCGCGGGTCGACCAGCGCGTCGGAGGTCAGGATGGACACGCGGTCCTTGACCACCCGGTCCGCGATGGTCTTGGAGATGCTGATCTTCGCCTGGTCCCCCGCGGCGGCGCTGGCGCTGCGGTGCTTGATGACCATGGGCACGAGCTTGGCCCCCATCTCCTCCTGGAGCATGAGGAACCCGCGGTCCGCGGGGATGTGGTCGAACACGATGTCCATGACCTGGTGGAGGACCTCCTCCACGGGGCGCACGGCGATCAGCGTCTCCGCGACCTTGGTGAGGACCTTCAGGATGCGGTTCGACTTCTCGATCTCCTGTACGTCGGCGGGAGCCTTGCGGGCGTCCGCCACGGCCACCGCGCCGCCCGAGGTCTCGGTCGAGGACAGGAGCTTGGACAGCTCACCGACGCTCCGGATGATGGTCCCGGCCTCCTCGGAGAGCGGCTTGGCCTCGTCCAGCACGACCTTCCCCTCGAGGCTCTTGCTGAACGTGAGCTGGAACTTCCCGAGCAGGATCCGGTCGCCGTCCTTGAGGGGGGCCTCCACCACGGGCACGCCGTTGACGGTCGTCCCGTTCTTGGACTTGAGGTCCAGGATGCGGGCGCCGTCCTCGTCCACCACGATCTTGGCGTGCTGCCGGGAGATCCCGAAGTCCTTGAGGACGACCTGGCATTCCGGGGAGCGGCCGATGACCACCTCGCCGACGTTGAAGGTGTAGTTCTGGGGGCTGTCTCCGTCCTGGTAGATCAAGCGATACATAGGGATCCCTGGGGACGGCCCGGCCCGTCCCGAAGGGTCATTGTCTACTCCCTTTTGAGACTCCGCAACATCAATTCCTCCACCGCGTCGCGAGGAGACTTGCCGTGATACAGGACCGCCTCCATTTGCCGCGCGATGGGCATCTCGATCCCCGTCCGGTCGGCCAGCGCGCACGCCGCGAGGGTGGTGCGCACGCCTTCGGCCACCATGTTCGTGCCCGCGGTGGCCTCGCCCAGCGTCCGTCCCGCGCCCAGCGCCTGTCCCACCCTCCGGTTCCGCGAGAGGGCGCCGGTGCACGTGAGGACGAGGTCGCCGAGGCCCGCGAGGCCGGAGAGCGTATCCGCGCGGCCGCCCATGGCCACCGCGAGCCGGGTCATCTCAGCCAGGCCGCGGGTGATGAGCGCGGCCACCGTGTTGTGGCCGTAGCCGAGGCCGTCGATGATCCCGGCCGCGATCGCGATCACGTTCTTGAGGGCGCCCGCCACCTCCACGCCCACCACATCGTCGCTCGAGTAGGCGCGGAAGGTGCGGCTCGACAGCGCGCGCTGCACCGCTTCCGCGACGGCCAGGTCCGAGGCCGCGACCACCACGGTCGTGGGCTGGCCCTGGGCCACCTCGAGGGCGAAGGAGGGCCCCGACACCACGGCCAGGAGATGGCCGGGCGCCTCGAGCGCGGCGACCTCGGTCATGCGGCTCAGGGTGCCGGTCTCGATCCCCTTGGTGGCCGACACGAGGACGGCCCCGCGCGGCACGACGGGGCCGAGCTGCCTGTAGATCGCCCGGCAGAACTCCGACGGGATCACCACGAAGACGTTCTCCGCCCCCGCGGTCGCGCCGCCGAGATCGGTGGTGGCGTCCATCCCCTCGGGAAGGCGGATTCCCGGAAGATACGCGGCGTTCTCGCGGCGCTCGTTGATCGCCCGCGCGAGCGCCGGCTCGCGCAGCCAGAGCCGGACGGCATGGCCGGAGCGCGCCAGGTGCGCGGCCAGCGCCGTCCCCCACGACCCGCCGCCCAGCACGGCGAGCCTCACGACGCGCCCCGGCTCCTGGAGCCGACGCGGCTCTCCGTGCCCTTGGCCAGGCGCTCGAGGTTTCCGCGGTGCTTCCACAGGATGATCACGCCCGCGGCGGCGGCCGCGCGCGCCACGGAGGCCGGATGTCCCAGCAGGAACGCCAGGACGGCCAGGGTCATCGTCCCGGCGATGGAGGCGATCGACGCGTACCGTGTCGCGGCCAGGACCAGGGCGAAGGCCAGGAGCGCGGCGGCGGTGGGCAGCGGCGCCAGGGGCAGGAAGGCCCCCGCGCCCGTGGCCACACCCTTGCCGCCCTTGAAGCGCAGCCAGACGGGGTACATGTGCCCCAGCACCGCGGTCACCGCCGCCACCGCGGGGAGAGGCCCTTCCGGCGCCAGGTAGCGCGCGCCCGCGCCGACGGCCAGGCCCTTCAGGAAGTCCAGGGCGAAGGCGGCGAGACCGGCGGCCTTGCCGACGTTCCGCATGACGTTCGTCGCCCCCACGTTGCCGCTGCCCACACGGCGGACGTCCACGCCAAGGCGGCGGGCCACGAGATAGCTGAACGGGATCGACCCCAGGAGGTACGCCAGCAACACCACCGCGATCGCGAGAGTCACCGCGTCCCCCCTCCCTCGCCCGGTGGGGGCAAGGGGAAGGTCTCGAGCGGGGTGTACACGGAGCCCGCGCGGCCGGGCTGGCTGCGGTAGAGGACGAGCGTGTCCAGGCGTGTGCGCCCGAGGTCGGCCTCCGGCAGCGTCGGCCGCGGCGCGGGCTCGCGCCAGCGGCCGAGCGTCAGATGCGGCGAGAAAGCCCTCGTCTCCGGCTCGAACCCCGCCGCCACCGCGGCGCGCTCGCAGGCCTGCTGCAGGCGCAGGACGCTCCGCGGTACCGATATGCCTATCCATAACACGCGGGCGCGGCCCCTTTCCGGGAACGTCCCAAGTCCGGAGACCTCCGCCGCGCCCGCGGGACAGTCGTTCGCCAGCCCACGAAGCGGATCGATCAATGCCTCCAGCGTGTCCCGCCGTGCATATCCCAGGAATCTCAGCGTCAGGTGGATCCGTTCCGGCTGTACCCACCGGACTCCTCGAAACCGGTCCCGCAATGTCTCGACGAGCTCCGCCAGCCGGTCCCGCATCGACGGTTCGAGATCCAGCGCCACGAAGGCCCGGATGAGCTTCTCGTCGGCCGTCACATGGCGGCCAGGCCGAGGAGCCCTCGCCGCAGCATCTCCAGGGCGGCCTGGGTGGCCTGGTAGCGCACGCGCTCGCGCGTGCCCGGGAAATGGATCCGCCGGACCCGGTCTCCCGCCGCGCCCTCGGTGGCGATGAACACCAGGCCCACCGGCTTGTCCGCCGTGCCGCCGTCGGGGCCCGCGATCCCCGTGATGGACACCCCGATGTCGGCCCGCGCCGCCCGGCGCGCCCCCGCGGCCATGGCCCCGGCCGTCTCCGCGGACACCGCGCCCGCCGACGCGAGGACCGCGGGGTCCACGCCGAGCAGCTCGACCTTGGACCGGTTGCCGTAGGTCACGTACCCGCGCTCCAGGAAGGCGCTGGCCCCGGGCACCGCCGTCAGGCGGGCGGCCAGCAGGCCGCCGGTGCAGGACTCGGCGACCGCGATGGTCAGGCCGCGCTCGCCGAGGAGGGCGGCCACCACCTCCGGCAGTTCGCGCCCGTCCTCGCTGTACACGCGTCCGGGCAAGGCCTCCCGCAACCGCTTCGCCAGCGCCTCCAGGCGCTCGGCGACGGCGTCGGCGGAGGGTCCCTCCGCGGTCAGGTGCAGCTCCACCTGGCCCGGCGCGCCCAGGATCGTGGTGCGCGGGTTCGTGAACGTCTTGTATATCGGCGCCGCGACCTGCTCCACGTCGCTCTCCGACATCGACGCGATGCGGAGCACGCGCGTCAGCAGCAGCGCGCCCCGGGCCCGCTCGCGGATCGCGGGCAGCACCTGCTCCTCGAACATGGGCTGCATCTCGTTGGGCGGTCCGGGGAGCAGGAACAGGATCCGGCCGTCGGCCTCCAGCTTCTGCCCGCAGGCGGAGCCGAAGGGGTTCGGCAGCGCGACCGCGCCCTCGATCAGGTCGGCCTGCTTCTCGTTGACGGGGGCCATGGCGCGCCCGTAGCGGGCGAAGCGCGCACGCAGGGCCTCCAGGATGCCGGGGTCCCGCCGCAGGCCGCGTCCCAGGGCCGCGGCCGCCGCCTCCCGCGTCAAGTCGTCCTCGGTGGGGCCGAGGCCGCCCGTGGCGATGACGACGTGCGCCCGGCCGAGGGCGGCCCGGAAGGCGGATTCGAGCAGGCCGGGGTCGTCGGCCACCGTCACCCGCGCGCCCACGTCGACGCCGGCCTGCAGGAGCTGGCCGGTGAGGTACACCGCGTTCGTGTCCGAGCGCAGCGGCGTCAGGAGCTCGGTGCCCACGGCCAGGATCTCCGCCCTCAGCATCGGCCGGGCCGGCCCGGGACCGCGCGCGCGGGGCCGGTCACGGCTGCGGCCAGACCACGAGCGCCACCCGCAGCGCGAGGTTCGCGTACACCCCGGCCATCAGGTCGTCGGACATGATCCCCCATCCTCCCGGCAGGCCCTCGAGCTCGCGGGCCGGATACGGCTTCACCACGTCCAGGACGCGGAACAGCACGAACCCCAGGGCCGCGGTCCCGAGCGTGAAGGGCAGGAAGAGCAGGGACGTCCACATCCCCACCACCTCGTCCACGACCACGATGCCCGGATCGTGGGCCCCCACGCGGCGGGCGACGCGCGTGGCCGCGGCGGTCCCGGCCAGGAACACGCCGGCCAGCACGCCGACCTGGAGAGGCGCGGGCAGCCCCCGCAGCGGCCAGAACAGCAGCAGCCCAACCAGCGAGCCCGCGGTGCCGGGGGCGACCGGCGAGTAGCCGGCTCCGAAGGCCGTGGCCACCGCGCCGGCGACGGAGCCGAGGACGGACGGCGCCTTGGCCTCGTCGCCCGCGCTCATGGCCAACGATGATACGGCCTTTTCGCGCGGCCGGCGTTCTTCAGCGCTTCCGCAGCCGGCCCGCGGGATCACGCGGCGCCACGCGCACCGTGTCCGAGTGGGCGACGCGCACGCGCCCCGGTCCGCGTCCCGCCGCGTGGACGTGCTTGCGCCTCGCCACGTGGACGTCCGCGCGCGGCTGCTCGCGGGCTTCGCTGAAGAACGCCGCCACCTCGGCCGCCTCCCGGACGTCCTCGGGGCCGGCGCGGCCCTCGTCGTCCCGCAGGACGACGTGGGCCCCGGGCACGTCGCGGGCGTGCAGCCACAGGTCCTCGGGCCGGGCCATCGAGAAGGTGAGGCGGTGGTTCTCGCGCGCCCCGCGTCCGACGAGGATGGTGAGGCCGCGGCCGGTCAGGTAGCGCCGCGGCCCCGCTCCCTCCTTCTGCGCGGCGCCCTCGTCCTTCCCCGCGGGCGCCGGCCCCAGATCGTCGAGGGTCCGCGCGGAGGCGGCGGCCGCCTCCCGCTCCCGCGCGGACGCGAGCGCGGCGCGGGTCTCCTCGATCCGGTCGCGGACCTGGAGCCGGGCGCGCTCGATGCGCCGCGCCTTGTCGAAGAGCCGGTCGGCGTTCGCCGGCCCGCTCAAGCGGGGGTCGACGGAGAAGCGGAGGCGCGCCTGCGGCTCACGGGGATCGGCCACGTCGGCCTGCGCCGAGCCGGGCGGAAGCACCTGGGCCGAGGCGAGCAGGGCCTCGGCACGGCGCCGCAGGACCTCGGCCTCCGGCAGGCCGGCCAGGTCGCGGGACAGGTTCGCCGCGAGCTGCGACAGGCGCAGCACGTCGCGGCGTGCCGCGGCCAGCACCGCGCGCCGCCGCGCCGCGAAGGCTTCGCCACGATGGCGCGCGAGCAGGAACACCGCCGCCGCTTCGCGCCACGACCGCGGATGCAGCACGGCCGCGGACCCTGCCTCGAGCGCGATCGGCGCCAGGGCGACGGCGTCGGCCGGCGCGAGGTCGGAGTCGTCGCACTCCGCCAGGGGACGGGGCGCCAGGAGGGTGGGGCGCGGCGTGCGCAGCCGCGCCCGCAGGGCGGCCAGCGAGGCCGGGCCCCCGTCCAGCTCCCGGGCCAGCAGGGGCCCGAGCGCGGGGCACGCCGCGGCGATCGCGCGGTGGACGGGCCGGCCCGCGGCGGACGCCTCCCGGGCCGCGGCCTCGATCGTCTCCGGCGCGATCCGATCCCAATCGCGCCCGGGCTCGGCCGGGGGAAGCGGCCAGGCGGCCGGGCCGGTGCCGAGCGTGGCCGCCGCCGTCCCGCCCACGACCAGCGTCACGGCGGGCGCCGAGCCGCGCGGTCTGGCCGCCACGGCCACGCCGCCGGCCTCGAGGACGAGGGTCCGGTCGCCCTCCACCCGGCGCAGCCCGTCCACACGAACGCCGGCCAGGTGCTTCCGGAAGAGCAGCAGCGCGTGCCGGGTGGACCCCGCGATCGGCTGCGACGCTGCCCCCGAGGCTCGTCGAGCCTCGTCCCGGGTCAGCAGGTACACCCCCGCGGTGCCCCGACCCGCATCCAGCCAGAGCCGCCGGTCGCGATCGCCCGAGACCTCGAAGACGATGGCGTGGGCGGCCACGGCCCGGGGACGGCCGAGATACCGGCCCGTGAGGAGCGGGCCCAGCTCGTCGATCAGGTGGTCGAGGGTGACCGCGTCTAGAACTTCACTACCCGGGTCTTGAGGAGCCGGTCGTGCAGCGCGCGCCCGGCGGGATCGAGGAACATGGGGGCCGCTCCCAGGCCGGCCGCGGCGATGCCCACGGTCCCCATGGCCGCCCGCACCAACGCCCTCAGGAACCCCGGCGGGTGGCCCGCGGCATCCACGACGCGCAGGCCGGAGACAATCTTCCCCAAGGTCTGCCCCGTGGTCCCCGTGAAGTACGCGGCGTAGGCGAGGCCGAGGAACACGAGGTAGCCGGCCAGGAACGGCCACGAAGGGAGGAGGCGCGGCACCGCCACCTGGGCCGCGCGGCTCGCGAAGTACACCACGACTCCGAAGAGCACGGCGAGCAGGGCGGCGTCGACGGCCGCCGCCCCCACCCGCTCGACGATGCGCGCGGGCCGCTCCACGGGTCGCAAGGCGTCGGGCCTCGGCGCGGGCTCGAGCGGCCACTCCTCCTCGGCGCCGTCGTCGTCCAGCGCCGGCTCGGGGGCGCGCTGCGCGAGCGGCGGCGGGATCCGGGACGGCAGGATCGGGGCCTGGGGCCGGGGCGGTGCGATCGGGGCCTCGATCGGGCGCAGGGGAAGGTCGTCCGCCGCGAGGTCAGGCGCCCCGCCGAGCTCGCTGATCCCCGAGCGCGGCCCCGCGGCCTCCGGCTCCGGCGGCGCCGCCGTCGAAGCCAGCTCCTCCTCCTCCTCGCGGAAGAGGGGCAGGTCCGAGGACCCCGACCGGCGCTGTCGGCGGTCGCGCACGCGCTCCCGCACCTCGTCCCTCCAGGTGCGCTCCCGCTTCTTCAGGCCGGGTATCTCGCGGAGGGGCTCCCCCTTGCTGCGGGCGGGCGGGGTGAGCTGCGGATCGGGCGCGAGCGCGCCCTCGACGGGGAGGTACACCACGGTCCCGCAACGCGGGCAACGCTCCTGGCCTTTCTTCAGCGCCTCGCTGCACGCGGGGCAGGTCACCGCGGGCGGGACTCCGCGCGCAGTACCGCGGCCGCCTGCGTCCGCAGCTGCCGCGCGAAGGGATAGGCCGGCTCCTGGGGCGAGACCCGATCGAGAGCGGCCAGCGCCCCGGCGGCGTCACCCCGGTCCAGGAGCTCGCGCGCCTCGGCCAGCGCACGGTCGCCCGCGGGCGGCACGGGGACCTGGGTGGTCGGGGGGCCCGGCCGCGAGGTCGGGGACGGGGTGCGGGCGAGGCTCACCAGCAGGTTGTCCCACCTCGCCCCCAGGCCGACGGCCATCGACGCGAAGGCCGCCGCCCAGGCGGCGATGAGCGCGTGCCGGACCCAGGCTCGCCGCGCCGCCGGGGGCGGGGCGCTCGCGGGGGCCGCCTCCGTCACGTGGAGCCCCTGCAGGATGCCGACGCGCGTGTCGAGGCGGTCCAGCAGCGCGTGGGCCCGGTCGCGGTCGCCTCCCTTGGAGACGACCTCCTCGAGCAGCGCCCGCGCGCGCTCCTCGTCGCCCGCTTCGAGCGCGCGGCCGGCTTGATCGAGCTGCGCGTCCAGGACCCGCTCGCTCTCGTGGACACAGGCGCGCGCGCGCCGCAGCCCGCGGCGGGCTTCCGCGTTCTTCGGATCGCGCAGCAGCACACGGCCGAACAGGTCCGCGGCCTCGCGGCCATGGTTGCTTTCGAGCAGCTCAAGGCCCCGCATGAGCCAGCTGCGGACGGGGTCCGTCGCCGTCGGTCTCAAGCGCCGCAGGTCCTCACGTGAAACGCGATCATTATGGGCAAATGAGCCCGTCGTTTCAAGGGAAAAAACGGATACCTCGGCCGCGACGGCACGGATTGTGATAGGAAGGGCCATGCCGCGAATCATCGAGTCCGTCCCCAACATCAGCGAAGGCCGGCGCCCCGAGGTCCTGGAGGCCGCGGTCGCGGCCATGAAGGGCGTGCCCGGCTTGCGCGTCCTCGACGTGCAGTCCGACAAGGACCACAACCGGAGCGTCTTGACCCTGGTGGGCGACGAGGCCTCGTTGAAGAACGGCCTGCTCGCGCTCTTCGAGGTGGCCACGAGCCGCATCGACCTGCGCGCGCACCAGGGCGAGCATCCCCGGGTGGGCGCGGTGGACGTCGTCCCCTTCATCCCCATCGAGGGCGCCTCCATGAAGGACTGCGTCGCCCTGGCCCGGGACGTCGGCGCGGCGGTGGCGGAGCGGTTCCAGGTGCCGGTCTTCCTCTACGAGGAGGCGGCCTCGGCGCCCCACCGGCGGAACCTCGAGGACGTGCGGCGCGGGCAGTTCGAGGGGCTCGCGGAGCGGATGCGCGACCCGCTGTGGAGGCCCGACTTCGGTCCCGCGGAGCCCCATCCCTCGGCGGGGGCGGTGGTGGTGGGCGCGCGGATGCCGCTCATCGCCTACAACATCAACCTGGGCACCGGCGACGTCGAGATCGCCCGCCGCATCGCCAAGGCCATCCGCCAGAGCAGCGGAGGGTACCGCTTCGTGAAGGCCATGGGGGTCATGCTGGAGGAGCGGAACGTGGCCCAGGTGTCGATCAACATGACCGATTACAAGAAGACCCCGCTGCACCGGGTCTTCGAGACCGTGCGGTCGGAGGCGGCGCGCTACGGGGTGGCCGTGATCGGCAGCGAGATCGTCGGTCTGGTGCCGTCGGAGGCGCTGATCGACGCGGCCGAGCATTTCCTGCGCCTCGAGGACTTCGACTCCGCGCAGATCCTGGAGCGCAAGGTCCGGCAGGCGGAATAGCGCCGCGCTCAGCGGCCGCGCCAGAGCAGGAAGCCCGCGGCGGCGGCCAGGCCGGCGACGATCACCAGCCCCTCGAAGCCTATCTCCCCGGGCTCGGACGCCTCCGCCTCCTCGTCCGTCGAGGTGGCCGACGTGCCCTGGCTCTCGACGGTGGCCCCCGCGGCCCCGCCCTCGTCGGCCAGCGACGCCTCCCTCTCCTGGTCCAGCGAGGTCATGCCGGGCGTGGGCGTCGCCGACCCCTTGCGCTCCGTCCGCTTGTCCACGTCCCGGGTGACCTTGGTTTCGCCCGCCATGGCGCCCACCTCCTCTACAAGCACGATGGCACCGTTGCCGCGGGCTGGCAAGGGGAGCGCCTCATATCGGGCCCACCGCCTCGCGCCTCCGCGACGGCAGCAGCCCGTACCCTTTCATCTTCCGGTAGAGGTTCGAGCGCTCGACGTGGAGCGCCTCCGCCGTGCGGCTCATGTTCCCGCCCGACTCCTGGTACTTCTTCCAGATGAACCTCTTCTCGAAGTCCTCGCGGGCCGCGGCGAGCGACGGGAAGTCCTCGAGGGGGACGCGCGCCGAGCCCATGACGGGCTCCGCCGTCCCTCCCGCGCCCGCGAGCAGGGGCGCGGGGAGATGCCGCGCCTCGATGCGGTCCCCGGGCGTCATGATCACCAGGCGCTCGATGATGTTGCGCAGCTCGCGCACGTTGCCCGGCCAGGGAAGGCCGACGAGCGCTCCGAGCGCCTCGGGGTTCATCGCCTTCGGGCGCCGACCATACTCGGCAGCGATCTCAGCGATGAAATGCAGGGCGAGGAGTGGAATATCGTCCCGCCGGTCGCGCAGCGGCGGCACGTGGAACGGGATAACGTTCAGGCGGAAGAAGAGGTCCTCGCGGAAGGCGCCCTTGCGGATCTCTTCCTGAAGGTTCTTGTTGGTAGCGGCGATGACCCGCACGTCCACGGAGACGGACGACGTGCCACCGACGGGCTCGACCCGTTGCTCCTGGAGCACTCGTAGCACCTTTGCCTGAGTCTTCAAGGTCATGTCGCCGACCTCGTCAAGGAACAGCGTGCCCGCGTCGGCCAGCACGAACTTCCCCTTCTTGGGCGAGACGGCTCCCGTGAAGGCGCCTCGCGTGTGGCCGAAAAGCTCGCTCTCGATCAGCTCTTCCGGGATGGCGGCGCAGTTGACCTCCACGAAGGGCCCCTGCGCGCGCAGGCTCTGGAAGTGGATGTTGCGGGCCACGAGCTCCTTGCCCGTCCCGTTCTCGCCGAAGATGAGGACGCGCCCGTTGGACGGCGCCGCCTGCGCGATGTCGGCCCGCAGAGAATGTATGGCCGGACTTTCTCCTACCATCACCCAGCGGCGCTCGACCTCCTTCTTGAGGGCGCGGTTCTCGACCTCCAGCCGCTGCTGGTGCAAGGCGTTTTTCACGACCAACAGCGTCTTTTCGAGTGACAGGGGCTTCTCGACGAAGTCCCGCGCGCCGAGGCGCACGGCCTTGACCGCGGTCTCCACGTTGCTGTGCCCCGAGATCATGACTACTGCAAGCTCCGGGTCGAGCGCGAGAACCCGGGAGAGCGTCTCAATCCCGTCCATCTTCGGCAGCCACACGTCGAGCACGACCAGGTCGTAGCGGCGGCCTCCCTCAAGCGCGGCCAGGCAGGCCTCGCCACTGTCCACCGTCTCGACCACATAGCCGTCGTCGCCCAATATCGCGGCCAACGTGCTGCGCACGCCTGCCTCGTCGTCCACGATCAGGATCGATTCATGCATTCATGGCACCTCTCATGCCGGGAACTCCAGAACGAAACGGGCGCCGCGCGGCGGGTTGTCCTCCACGCGGATGGCGCCCTGGTGGTCCTGCACGATCCGGCTCACGATGGCGAGGCCGAGCCCGCTCCCCCGCTTCTTCGTCGAGAAGTGCGGCACGAAGAGCTTCTCGCGGTCCTGCGCCGGGATGCCGGGGCCGTCGTCCGCCACCCCCAGGCGCACGCGGCCTTGAGAGCGGTCGAACTCCGTGGAGATGACCACCGTTCCTCGCTTGTCCGTGGCCTCGATCGCGTTGTCCACCAGGTTGATGAGAGCGCGCTTCATCTGGTCCGCGTCCAGGCGCAGGGTGGGGACGTCCGAGGCCAGCCGGCGCTCGATCCGGATCCCGGTGAAGAGCCCGTCGTAGAGCGAGAGGGCCTGGTCGATGACCTGGTGCAGCGACCCCGGCGCCAGGTTCGCGGCGGGAAGCCGCGCGAACTGCGCGAACTCGTCCACCAGGTTCTTGAGGGCCTCCACCTCCTGGACGATGGCCACCGTGCACTCGGTCAAGACGTTCTCGAAGTCGGGGGCCCCTTTCAGGTAGGCCTTGCGGATGCGCTGGGCCGAGAGCTGGATCGGGGTCAGCGGGTTCTTGATCTCGTGCGCGAGCTTGCGCGCCACCTCGCCCCAGGCCGCGACCTTCTGCGCCCGCATGAGCGGCGTCAGGTCGTCAACCACCACCACCGCGCCGCGCGGCGAGCCGGGCGCGCCTTCCAGCGGGACCACGGTCACGGCCAGGTGGCGGTCCCGGCCACGCGCCGGCAGCAGGACCTCCCGGTCCTGCCTGGCCACCCGGCCCGACAGCAGCCGCTGCACGAGCGCCGGTATCTCCGCCCGCCCCGGGCCGGACAGCGCCTCCTCCAGCCGCCGTCCCACCGCTCCCGCGTCCATGTCCAGCAGCCGGCAGGCGGCGGCGTTCACCGCGGTGGCGGTGCCCTCGGCGTCGATCACGACCACGCCCGTCCCCACGGTCTCGAGCACCGTCTCCATGAGCCGGCGCCGCTCCTCCAGCTCCTGGTTCTTGCGCGTGAGGCCGGCGCGGCTGTGCTCCACCTCCTCCTCGCTGCGGGCCAGGCGTTCCGACATCCGGTTGAAGGACGCGATGAGGGCCGCGAACTCGTCGTCGCTGGACGGGAACTCGACCTTCACCCCGCGCTCTCCGGAGGCGATGCGCTCCGCTCCCTCCGCCACGCGGCGCAGCGGCGTCGTGATCCGGCGCGCGAGGTAGAGCGAGAGCCAGACCGCCCCGAAGAGGATGAGGAGGGCGGCCAGGAGATAGATCGAGAGGTAGACGGCCTTGATGGGCTCCTTGAACGCCTTCGCCTTCTGGAACTTCGCGTAGCTCTCCTGGACGTCGCGGGCCTCCGCCGCGATCCCGCCGGGGAGGAAGCTCGACACCAGCATCGCGCCCCGCACGTCGCCGCCGGGGCCGCGCACCGGGACGGCGACCCGCACCAGCTCTCCGGTCCCGAAGGGGACGGTGGCCTCGACCTCGCGGCCCGCCAGGGCCGCCTCGGCCAGGGGCTCCGAGGAGGCCGCCGCCCCCTGGGCCACGGGCAGCCGGGGGTCCATCACCGCCAGGAGCTCCCCGTCCGCGGTGAAGACGTTGACCAGGTCGATCCGCCGCTCGCGCGCGCGGACCTCCACCGTCCGGCGCAGCCGGCCCTGGCCCGCGGGGTCCAGCAGCCCGCGGGCCTCGACCTCGCGCGCCAGCACCCGCGCGTGGGTGCGGCTGTTCTCCAGGACCGAGGTGCGTAGCGCCGTGCCCAGGGCCTGCGTCGAGGACAGGATGCGCTCCACGTCCACGTTGAACCAGCGGTCCACGGTCTGCCGGATGAGGTCGCTGCCCACCACGATGAGGAGCAGCGAGGGCGCGATGGCCATCAACAGGAAGACGAGGACGAGTCGCATCCGGAACCGGGCCCCGAGGACGCGCCGGCGCCGCTCCATGAGCACGCGCACCAGGTTGCGGCCCAGGACGAAGAGGAGGACGAGCAGCAGGCTGAGGTTCAGGACCGTGAGCCCGTACAGGAAGACCGAGGCCAGGAAGTCCGGCGCGAAGTCCCGGCTCTTGCGCAGCAGGACCTCGAAGGCCACGAACGTGACGGTGGCCGCGGCCGTGACGGCCAGCACCAGGCGGGCGTTGTTGCGGAACGGCGGTCTTCTGGCCATGTCTGGATCGGCGGGCCTATTGTAGCCTGGCAGCCACACCCGACCAAGGGCGGCGTTGACCCGTCCTTTTGCTCATGGTAAGAAAGCAGGTCCTTGCGCTCCAACGACATGCAGCGACGATCGGCCGCGCGTGCCGCCGCCGCGGCGCTCGTCCTGGCCGGCTTCGCGGCGTCGGGCCAGACGGAGCCGCCCGCCGCTCTCGTGGCCGTCCTGCTCGACTCTTCGGGCAGCCTCGCGCCGCGAGAGCTGGACCGGGCGCGACAGCTGGCCCTCGAGGTCCTCGCCAGCCTGCCCGCCGGCAGCGAGGTGGCGGTCTTCACCTTCGACGACCAGTCGCGCCTGGTGCTTCCCCGCACGTCCCGGGCGGAGGAGGTGCAGCGCGCGTTGGCCGGCGTGCGCATCAGCGGGCGGCACACCGCTCTCCACGATGCGCTCTACGACGCCAGCCGCTACCTGCGCGAGTCCGGCGTCGCGCGGTCCGCGATCCTGCTGATCACCGACGGGAAGGACGAGCAGAGCGCGCTGAACCTCGACGACGGCCTGCGGCTGGCCGAGCAGGGCCGCATCCCGGTGTTCGCGGTGGGGGTGGGACAGGTCGAGGAGCGCGGGCTGCGCCGGATCGCCAAGCTCACCGGCGGGCAATACCGCGGCGCGCGCGAGGCGAGCGGCGCGGCGCTGGTCGCCGCCATGATGGCCGCCGTGCCCGCCCCGCCCGTCACGGGGTCCGCCTCGCCGCCGCGCGTGACGGCACCGGGGCCGTCGCGGGCGGTGGAGCGCGGGGCGGACCCCGGGAGCCCGCGGTCGGGCATGCGCCGCTTGCCGAGCATCCTCGCGGCGCTCGTAGTCCTCGCCGCCGTCACGGCCGCGCTCCTGGCCCTGCGGCGCCGGGCGCGCCCCCGCTGTCCCGCCTGCCGGCGCGATCTGCCGGACGCGTCGGCCACCTGCTCGTTCTGCGCGGAGCGCACCGCCGTCCCCCCCGCGCCGTCGCGCCTGGAGAGGGAGGCCGCCGTCGCCGAGCTCTCCCCCACCGTGGTGGCCCGCATGGGTGGCACGGAGGAGTACCTCGAGAAGACCGTCGTGCTGCGGGAGCGGCCGGTCCTGGCCGTCACCCGCGGCCCCCTCGCCGGGCAGGTCTTCGAGCTGAGCGGCACGAGCGCGACGTCGCTCGGGCGAGCCAAGGCCAACGACGTGATCCTCGACGACACGTCGATCTCGAGCCAGCACTGCCGCATCCGGCCCGAGGACGACGGGTTCACGCTCCTCGACCTGAAGAGCACGAACGGCACCTTCGTCAACGAGCGCCGCGTCACCAGCCACAGGCTGGCGGAGGGCGACGTCATCAAGCTCGGCGAGATGGAGCTGCAGTTCCGGCTGGAGCAGCGCCGGGGCTAGGCGGGGCTACTCCTTCGTGGTCTCGAGCAGCCCCTTGAGCGTGGCCATGAACTGGTCGACGTCCTTGAAGTCGCGGTAGACGGAGGCGAAGCGGACGAAGGCCACCTTGTCCAGCTCCCGCAGGCGCTCCATGAGGTACTCCCCCACCTCCACGCTCGGGACCTCGCGGTCGGGGCTCTCCTGGACCATGGCCTCCACGCGGTCCGCCACCATCTCCAGCGTCTTGACCGGCACGGGCCGCTTCTGACACGCCTTGATCAGCCCGGCCAGCACCTTCTCGCGGTCGAAGGCCTCGCGCCGTCCGTCCTTCTTCACCACGAGGTGCGGGATCTGGTCGATGCGCTCGTAGGAGGTGAAGCGCTTGCCGCAGCTCAGGCACTCGCGCCGGCGGCGGATGACCTCGCCCTCCTTGCTCTCCCGCGAGTCCACGACCTTGTCCTCCACGTGCGAGCAGAAGGGGCACTTCATCGCGCGGTCATCTCCGCCACCTTTCCGAAGGTGAGGCCCTCGCGGCCCAGGAACAGCAAGCCCAGGACGAGCACGGGCAGGTTGGAGAAGGCGTGGGCCGTTATCCCGGCGGCGGCGGCGGTGCCCTTGTCCACGCCGTAGGCCTGGGTCAGCGCCAGCAGGTAGGACTCGTGGAAGCCGCCCACCATGCCGGGGGTCGGGACCGCCACCCCCACGGTCAGGAAGCCGATCAGCAGGAACGTGCTGTGGAAGGGCAGCTCGAGGCCGAACGCCCGGTTGTTGAGGTACATGGTCAAGTCGATGCAGAACCACAGGACGAGCGACTGCGCGAAGATCGCGAGCAGGTGCGGGACGGGCGCCTGGAGGACGGCCAGCCCCTCGCCGAAGGCACGGAAGGCCCGGCTCACCGGCCCGGACACGCGCGCGGGCAGCGGGGCGAGCATCCGGTCGACGAGGACCATGGCCCGCTCCCCGCGCAGCCGGAACGCGAGCAGGACGAGGAGCACCAGCACCGCCGCCAGGCCGGCCACCGCGGCGCCCACCTTCAGGAGGCCCAGCACCGGGCCCCGGATCTGGGCCGCGGGCATGGGCAGGACGTACAGGTACGCGCCGAAGAGCAGCAGGACGGTGAACAGGTCGACGAGGCGCTCCAGGATGATCGAGGCGAACGCGGCCGAGAGCGGGATGGCGTGGCGCCGGCCCACGAGGTACGGCCGTACGACCTCGCCCGCGCGCGGCACGACGAGGCCCGTCATGAAGCCGACCGTGGTGGCGGAGAAGAGGTCGGTGAAGGGCACGCGGGCCAGCGGGGACAGCAGATAGCCCCAACGCCAGGCCCGGGCCACGTAGGTCACGACCGTCAACAGCATGACCCCGAGCAGGAAGCCCGGATGCGCGGACCGGAGCGCCGTCCCCAGGGTCGCCCAATCGACGCCGCGGAAGAACAGGGCGAGGAGCGCGGCGGCCAGGACGCCACCTGCCGCCAGCCGCCACTTCATGGCGGCGGTCATGGCAATGATCCCCGCAAAGCCTTCTTGTTCATAGACTTGTTAGCGCGGCGCCACTCTACTACAATGCTCCGCCGAGCGTCAATCGGCGTCGGCCCACCGTATCACTGCTGATTTGTGAACCGGACCCCGGCGCGCCTCGTTACGTTTGTGTACGCGCGTCCCGGGCTCGCTGAGCGAGGCCTTTGAGCGACATCGACCCCGACCTCCTCCGGAGATGTCGGGAAGGAGACCAGGCCGCCTGGCGGGACCTCGTCTCCGAGCACGGCCGCAAGGTGTTCAACCTCGCCTATCGGTTCGTGGGCCGCGTGGACGAGGCCGAGGACGTGACGCAGGAGGTCTTCGTCAAGGTGTATCGCTCGCTGGATCGCTTCCGGCCGTCCGACGGGTCGTTCCCGGCGTGGCTGATGACGGTGGCGCGCCACCACGCCATCGACCGTTACCGCCGGCGCCGCGACGAGCGTCTCCACGTGGCCGGCGATCCCGCCGCGCTGGCGGCGGTCCCCTCGCAGGACGAGGGCCCGTTGAAGAGCCTGGAGCGGGAGGAGCGACAGCACCTGGTCCATCGCGGGCTGCGCGCGCTGCCCCCGACCTTGCGGGAGCCGCTGATCCTGTGCGACCTCGAGGGGCTCTCGCGTGAGGAGGCCGCGGCCAGCCTCGACGTCCCCGTGGGGACCGTGAAGAGCCGGCTCAACCGGGGGCGCCTGGAGCTCGCCAAGCGGCTCCTCGCCGCCACGTCCGGGAGCGCGCCCCGCGCATGACCGGCATCGACTGCGCGCGCGCGGAGGAGCTGCTCTCGGACGATTACGAGGGGACGCTGGACGCCCTCTTCCGCGGCGACCTCCAGGCGCACCTGGCGGCGTGCGGGCGGTGCCGGGCGCTGCGCTCCGCCCTCGAGGATGTGGTGGAGGACCTGCGGCGCGCTCCCGACCTCGCCCCGCCGGCGGGGCTCGCCGAACGCGTCGCGGCGGCGGTCGTCCGGGACCGGGGGACGCCCGCGCGGCGCGGCCGTCTCCTGCGCGTCCAGGCCGCGGCGGCCGCGGTGGCCATCGTCGGCACCAGCGCGCTGTACGCCACGCGGGGCCCGGCCCTGCGCCAGGGGAAGCGCCTGGTGGAGCGCGCCACCAACACGGGCGTGTACGTCATGGAGAGGAAGGACCGCCTCCTGGAGGACGTCCGCATCCTCCGCGTGGTGGTGAGCGCGGCGTTCGAGGGGCGCCTCGACCGCGTCAACGACCGCGTGGAGGATTACCGCCGGCTGCTGGAGAGGCGGCGCAGCTCCCCGGAGCAGAAGAAGAGCGAAGGTCCGCCCGAGGGCTCCGCGCTCCCGGCGGAGGCGGCCGCGGGCGAACTTTCCACGAACCCGAGCCCGTCAAAACTCGTAAAGCTTTACGTGGATGAGAGGACGACGACATGGCCCTTGCCGATGACCCGCCCGGGTCGGTCCCGGGCCCCGATGCGACGAAGGAGCGATCGATGACGACGACCCCCGCCGACCCGCAGGCCGGCTATCCGCCCCTGCCGATGCCCGCGGCCGGAGCGGAGCCGGCGGCGCCCAGGAGCCCGGTGCTCGCCCTGGTGCTCTCGCTGTTCCCCGGGATCGGCCAGATCTACAACGGCCAGCCGGCCAAGGCCCTGGTCTTCTTCTTCGCGTGGGCGGGCAGCATCTACCTGACCGCGGAGGCGAACCCGTTCTTCGCGTTCCTGATCGCGTTCACCTACTTCTACAACCTGGTCGACGCCTGGCGCAGCGCCACCGCCATCAACGCGCGGCACGCCCTTGGCCACGCCGTCGCCGAGGACGACGCCACGGAATCGCCCGCGTGGGGCGCGGCGCTCATCGGCGTGGGCGCGCTGCTCCTGCTGAACAACCTCGGCTGGCTGCGGCTGGCCGCGCTGCAACGGTACTGGCCGCTGGTGCTGATCGTGGCCGGGGCCGCTTTCCTCTACGGCTCTGTGCAGCGCGCGAAGGGTGACGGCGATGGCGGCGTCCGTTAAGGTCGAGGGCGTCGTCCTGGGCCTGGCGCTGCTCGGCCTGGGGACGGTGTGCCTCCTCGCCAACGCCGGGCGGGTCGACCTCCTCACCACGCTGCGCACCTGGTGGCCGCTGACCCTGATCGTGTGGGGAGCCCTCGAGCTGCACCAGGCCCTCGCGGCGCGCGCCCACGGGCGCCGCCTGCCTGCGGCCCGGGACCCCCGCTGGGACTGGGAGGGAGAGAAGAGATGAAGGCGGCGAAGATCGGCTTGCTCCTGCTCCTCCTCGGGTTCGGCGGCGTCATCGAGACCGCGTTCGCCGTGCGCAACCGGATCGGCGTCGGCCCCGCGGGATGCCGGGTGATCCGGGGGAGGTTCTACGGGCCCTCCTTCACGTTCGACGCCGCCGACGAGCGGCAGCCCGTGCCCGCGGCGACGGCGGTGGAGGTCGAGAACGCCTTCGGCGGCGTGCGGGTGATCCAGGGGACGCCCGGCGAGGTGCGGATCTCGCTGCGCAAGGTCGTCTTCCGCCCCACCGAGGAGGCCGCCCGCGCCTTCGCGGACCGGGTCCACGTGGAAAAGGCCCTGACGGGCGCGGTCCTGCGCATCGCCACCAACCGGCGCGAGCTGGAAGGCGGCCCGGACGACGTGGGCTTCGAGACGCACCTGGAGATCGCGGTGCCTCCGGACACGCCGGTCAAGGTGCAGGCGGAGCACGGGCGGGTGGACGTCGCGGACGCCGCCCGCGCGGAGGTCACGAACTCGTACGAGCCCGTCCGGGTGGAGAGGGTCAAGGGCCCGGTCACGATCGACAGCCGCCACGGCGACGTCTCCGTCTCGGAGGTGGCGGGCACGCTGTCCGTTCTCGCCCGTCACGGCGACGTGACCGTGCAGGACGTGGGGGGCGCCTCCACGGCCACGGTGGAGCACGGCAACGTCTCCGCGACGCGGGTCGCGGGGTTGACCCTGACCGTGCGCCACGGCGACGTCGAAGCCTCCGAGATCCGCGGGGACCTCGAGGTGCACGGCCAGCACGCGGGGATCCGGGCCACGGGCGTGGCCGGCCGCGCCGCCCTCGACACCTCTTTCGGCGACGTGGTCGCGGAGAGGGTGGCGGGAGAGCTGCGGGTGAAGGCGGAGCGGGGCTCGGTGCAGGCCACCGACGTCGCCGGGGCCGTCTTCGCGGAGGCCAGCTTCGACGACGTCGTGCTCGCGCGCATCGCGGGGCCGGTGGACGTCACCGTGGAGCACGGCGGGCTCAAGGCCAGCGGCCTGGACAAGGGCGCGCGGGCGCGCGTGGCGGGCGACGAGGTCGTGCTCGAGGATTTCCGGGGCGCGGTGGACGTCGAGGTGCAGCGCGCCGGGATCCAGCTCGTGCCCGCCGCGGCCCTCGTGGAGCCCGTGACCGCCCGCGCCACCCACGGCTCCATCCGCCTGCAGGTGCCGCGCGACAGCCGCATCGACCTCGAGGTCGCGGCGGAGCGCGGAGAGGTGCAGGTGGACGTCCCGGGCCTCGTGCTGACGCGCGCGGAGAGCGAGCGGGCCAGCGGCAAGCTCGGCGGGGGCGGCGCCATGGTGAAGCTCACCGCCGATCACGGCGACGTGCGCGTGGAAGCTCGCGCCGCGGTGGCCGCGGAGAACCCCTAGACCACCGGCGGGATCTTCCTCCGTAATTTTTCTCTCTTGCGTCGCCGCTCGGCGATCTTGTAGACTCCTTCCCCTCTCCTCCAGGGGGCCAACTTTTACATGACGGATACCGCCGTCCCGACCCTCCTCGAGACGAGGATCCCGGGGCTGCGGCTGTGGCGCCGCGGCAAGGTGCGGGACGTCTACGACCTGGGGGAGCGGCTGCTCGTGGTGGCCACCGACCGCATCAGCGCCTTCGACGTGGTGCTGCCCACCGCGATCCCGCTCAAGGGCGTGGTCCTCACCCAGCTCTCGCTCTTCTGGTTCCGGCTGCTCGAAGGCCTGGCGCCCAACCACGTGGTGACGGGCGACGTCGGCGAGTACGGTGAGGCGCTGGCGCCCTTCCGCGACCAGCTCGAAGGCCGGTCCATGCTGGTGCTGAAGACCGAGCCCTTCCCCGTCGAGTGCGTGGTGCGCGGCTACATCACGGGCTCCGGCTGGAAGGACTACCGGGCCACGGGCGCCGTGTGCGGCATCGAGATGCCCCGCGGCCTCCGCGAGTCGGACCGGCTCGACCCTCCGATCTTCACGCCCGCCACCAAGGCGGAGACCGGCCACGACGAGAACATCTCGTTCGCGAGGATGCAGGCGATCGTGGGCGCGGCCCGCGCGGCCGAGCTCCGCGGTCTGAGCCTGGAGATCTACGCGCGGGCCCGGGCGCACGCGGAGGGCCGCGGCGTGATCCTGGCCGACACCAAGTTCGAGTTCGGGACCAGGGACGGGCGGGTGGTCTGGATCGACGAGGCCCTGACCCCCGACTCCTCGCGGTTCTGGTCGCGCGAGACCTACGAGCCGGGCCGGGCCCAGCCGAGCTACGACAAGCAATACGTCCGGGACTACCTGGAGA
>Ga0214472_10000264_pt1 | contig 68257 bp, 70 predicted proteins | sample RVTome_6_FD_207662 | JGI IMG/M metagenome (GOLD analysis project Ga0214472, IMG submission 207662) | Soil microbial communities from uranium-contaminated site in the Upper Colorado River Basin, Wyoming, United States - RVT140D175 | ecosystem: Environmental > Terrestrial > Soil > Contaminated >...
AAAAAATCAAGGAATTAAACGAAGCACTAATGAAACACAACGCAGAGTTAGAAGTTGTTAACCAGGAGTTGGAGGCATTCAGTTATTCTGTTTCGCATGATTTGCGGACACCGCTGCGTGCGATCGATGGTTTTAGCCGGATTATGATTAATGAATATGCAGACCGGCTTGATGAGGCAGGCAGGGACCGTCTTCAGCGGGTGCGTAACGCAGCACAACACCTGGGTGGGCTGATTGATGATCTGTTGAATTTATCACGCGTTACGCGCCTGGAATTGAAGTATACGGATGTGGATATGAGTGCATTGGCCAGGGAGATAATTACCGGTCTTCGAGAAGATGACCCGCAACGGAAAGTCCAATTTAAGATAAAAGACGGATTAAAGGCACGTGGAGACTCACAACTGATTCGTATCGCTCTCAATAATCTTCTCGGTAATGCATGGAAATTCACCTCTGCCAGGTCTGATGCAATGATCGAGTTTAATGATATAACACAAAATGACATGCCTGCGTATTTCATCCGCGATAATGGCGCGGGATTTGATATGGCTTATGTAAACAAGCTTTTTAGCGCATTCCAACGTCTACATGACAAAAGAGAATTTCCGGGAACAGGCATTGGACTTGCAACAGTCAAACGTATCATCGGCAAGCATGGCGGGCATGTCTGGGCGGAGGGTGCTGTCGATGAAGGTGCGACATTTTATTTTACCTTGTGATAAGGAGATACGGCATGAGTGAAAAAGCGATCTTACTGGTCGAAGATAATCCTGATGATGAGGCACTGACATTGCATGCGCTGGGGTCGAATAACATCTATAACAAGGTGGTTGTTGCGCGGGATGGTGTCGAAGCACTTGATTATCTGCACTGTAGAAACGCATATGCAGGCCGTAATCCCCGTGATCTGCCCTCGGTGGTATTACTGGATCTTAATTTGCCCAAAGTCGACGGCCTTGAAGTGTTGCGTGACATTCGTTCCACCGAACATATGAAATTGTTGCCCGTGGTTATATTGACTTCTTCCAGTGAGGACGAAGACAAACTTAAGGGCTATATGCTCGGTGCCAACAGTTATGTAAGAAAACCGGTGGATTTTGACGAGTTTGTGCGTGCGGCAGGGCAGTTGGGCCTCTATTGGCTGTTATTAAATGAGACTCCCCCGGCGTAAATGGTTTTCAGGCGGCCACTGAATGGATAAGAAAGAAGATACCCGGATAAACGCATTAATCATCGAAGATTCAGAAGATGATGTGATGCTTATCGTTGATCATCTTGAGAAATCCGGGTTTGATATTGATTGGTTGCGCGTTGAAACTCACGATGAGTTTATAGAGGCCTTTCATAAAAACAAATGGGACATTGTTATTTCAGATTATTCATTGCCGAAATATGATGGCAGGAAAGCACTTAAAACGCTTCGCCTGTTAGATACTGACATACCTTTTATTTTCGTTTCCGGTACTATCGGTGAGGATGCCGCAGTAGACGCATTGAAGTCAGGTGCCCAGGATTATGTGATGAAAGGAAATATGCAGCGGCTTCATATGGCGGTGTCGAGGGAGCTAAATGATGCAGTGTTGCGCAATGAAAGTCGCAAGGCAGAGCAAACATTACAAAAATTATCATTGGCTATCGAGCAGGTAGAAGAAAGCGTCTTTATTGCAGACCATGAAGGAAAAATAGAATATCTCAATCCTGCATTTGAGAAGATGACGGGTTTTTCCCGTAATGAAGTAATCGGAGTGATTCCCGATTTGTTTAAATCAGATGTAACCGGTCAAAATGCAGATAATGAGCTGTGGTCATCGCTACGTACAGGACAAACATATCAGGGCACAATTACCAGGATACATAAAAATAATGACATCTTTTTTGAAGAGATTGTGATATCACCGTTGGTTAACGATTCCGGAGAAATCACCCACTATATATCGACGGGCAGGGACGTGAGCGCACGGGTGCGGGCTGAGGAAGCTCGTGACAGATTGATTACCATATTGGACGCGACGTCGGATATCGTCGCAATACTGGGTGCCGATGACAAGCTGCTTTATCTCAATGAGAGTGGCCGTACGATACTGGGGCTTGACAGGGATGCGGATATATCACAAATAAATTTTAGCGATAGTTATCCAACTTGGGCGGCACAGCAGATAAAGCAGGAAGCACTGCCTACCGCCAAAATCGAAGGAAAATGGCATGGTGAAATAGCACTTTGCAATGCAAATAATGAGGAGATTCCGGTATCTCAAGTGGTATTGGCCCATCGGGATGATAATGGCGATGTGCGGTATTATTCAACGATTGCCCGTGATATAACGGAGCGAAAACAATTCGAAGCAGTGCTCAGACACCAGGCGACGCATGACATGTTGACCGGCTTGCCTAACAGAAATCTGTTTATTGACCGGCTTCAAAGTGAACTCAATCGTACCCGCAGACAGAGCGAATACAAGGCTGCGGTCCTGTTTATTGATGTAAATAATTTCAAGCGTATCAATGACAGCCTGGGACATGCGGCGGGTGATGAATTATTGAAAGTCGTTGCACAACGATTGCGTAAATGCCTTCGCACGAGTGATACAATCGCGCGCCATGGCGGTGATGAATTTACAATTCTCATCGGAGACGTGACGAATATCAATAATATTGTGGTTATTGTTCGCAAGCTACAGACGGTGTTTGAAGTGCCGATCCGGCTCGAACAGCAAGAGGTGTTTGTAAGTCTCAGTGTAGGAATTGCCATCTATCCGGATGACGGCAAGGAAATCGGAATGTTGATGAGAAATGCCGATACCGCCATGTATCGTGCCAAGGCCAGAGGGCCGAACAAATACCGGTTTTATACGCCTGGAATGAATGCTCATAGCCGGGAGCTGCTTACATTTGAAACGGATTTGCGCCGTGCGCTTGATCGTGAAGAGTTTTTATTGCATTACCAACCACAATTTGATCTTCATACCGACCGCGTTGTTGCTATCGAGGCATTAATCAGATGGCAGCATCCAACGCGTGGATTGATATCACCTGATAAGTTCATTCCGCTCCTGGAAGAAACAGGCCTTATTATACCGGTTGGCGATTGGATATTACGAAAGGCCTGTATGGAATGCCGCTCATTCTGGATGCCTGATTCAGGACCTTTGCGTATTGCTGTCAATGTTTCCGCAAAGCAATTTTCCGATCAAAGGCTGGTAAAGAATATTCGCAGTATTCTGGAAGAAGAAAACATGCCCAGTAAACTTCTGGAACTGGAAATCACCGAACATACCGTTATGCAGGACGTGCACACCGCAGGAAAGATCCTGTCAGAGCTGGATGAGCTTGGTATCAGGATAGTAGTTGACGACTTCGGTACAGGCTATTCATCCCTTGCCTATCTGAACCAATTCCCATTAGACACGCTGAAAATCGATCATGTCTTTATCAAGGATATTCCGCATGATACCAATGGCAAAACCATAACCGAGGTGAGTATTTCGCTTGGCCAAAAACTCGGCCTTGAGGTTGTGGCCGAATGTGTTGAAACAGCCGAACAGATGGAGTTCTTGCGCTCACATGGATGCGATATAATTCAAGGTTATTATTTTAGCCCACCGGTTTCCTCTGACCAGATCCCCCCGTTTTTATTGTAAAACGTGCATTCAGCTTATAAGAACCGCTCATCCGCCCACACATTGAGTTACAGCCTCTGGCAGCTTTTGTGCCGATATGCATCTATATACAGCTCATGCGTCGCATGAAGCTTTTAGAATGATTTTATTAAACTCGTCCAAAACGGGCTCGAGGCCATGCTCAATACGCCACTGATCCTGCAACTCATAGGCCTCGAGTTCCAGTAGACCCAGACACTCGGTCAGGTGTCTGCCGTTTGACCATTGTACATAGTGGACAAGTTCATGGATCAGTCGGGATTTATCTTCGATGTCGGCTTTATTGAAACTTGTGCGTAGATAGATCGTCGTATTCTTATCATAGAAGCCCATTAAACGTGCCGCCTCACACCGGCCCATATCATTTATACCGTAGGCCGAGCACATGTTATAGGGTTCGATCATGACGATATTCGGCAGGTTCACATCGATGTCATAATCGGTGTTAATACCCAGCCAAACCAGAAGTGATAGAATGAGTTGAGTCACAATCATTCTCATGCAATTATTTGGCCACTATTGATGTTATCGGTTTGTCATAATGTAAGATTGAATATTTTTAATAGTCCTGCATATGGATTAAAGTAATCCATTGAAAAGCATATAATTCTCAATCACTTCATCCGAGAGATACTCTCGCAGGTTTTTAAGTAGAAATGCTTGACGCGAGCCATATTTTGGAAATATTCCCAAATATGGCAAAAGGATATACCCAAGCCATCTCAGCCGCAGTGCTCAAATTACTTCGCCCGCTTGCACGTATTTTACTGCGCAATGGAGTCCCTTATGGCGTGTTTGCAGACCTGGCAAAACGGGCCTATGTAGACGTCGCATTGAATGATTTCGATGTGCCTGGGCGTAAACAGACGGTATCACCCGCCATTATCTCCAGTGCAAGCACGAATCTTGAAAACACCACCTTTGCTATCCTTGCCATCGACACTCTTCGAAGATGGTTTGACAAGCGCTATCCTGATGGGTGCCAGGCTGGAAGTGGAAGGTACTATTTCAAATGGTGTGCTTGTCGCACAAGAAATAGACTTCAAAGACAATAGTGCCGATAGTTCGAATGATGATTCAAGTGATGATAGCTTACCCCTTTTTTTCGCCAGCTCTGAAAAGATACTTACTATTATCAATATCATCCAACTCCTGAGGTGTATTGATATTGATAAACGCCCCGGCATGATCCGAAAAATCAGCAACCACATAACGATGGCTCATGGCCCAATCGGCCGTTTTGCGGTTGCCAGCATACAGATACTCAAGTATTGAAGGGGCAAGCTCGCGGCGCAGTAACATGAATACCGGATGTATTCGATTGCCGTCATAGGCCATGCAAAGTTCTGCATTATGCAGTGTCAGTTTTTCCAGCGTTCGTATGGCCAGATCGCCGGGTGCGAAGGGCGTGTCGCACGGAACGGCGAGGATATAATCCGTCTTGCATGCAAGCGATGCGCTGTAAATGCCGGCCAGGGGGCCATAATGGTTGCCTATATAATCGGGTAAGACGCTAACGCCATATTTTGAAAACCGGTCGATACTTTGATTTGCGCTGATAATGATATTGCCCACTTGCGCAGTTAAGTTTTCAATCGCGTATTCAACAAGCGGCTTTCCATACAGTTCGGCAAATGCCTTGTCGCCTGTTTTCATACGCCGGGATTGTCCGCCTGCCAGAATGACTCCGGTTATGTTCTGGTATTTCATCTCAGCAGAATAATTCCGAAAATGGGATAACGCTAATCTGTTGACCATAAGTCACTGTCGTCTGTTCAGGTATGACGGCGAGGCAATTGGCCCAAGTGGCGGAGGTCAATACGCCGGAACCCTGATGGGGATAAACAGAGACATGAGTATCAGCATTCCGGGTTGAATCAAACCTGGCGCGAAGATATTCGCGGCGGTTGATGGGGTTGGTTATTGCGAAATCTGCAGTGGCCCGGAAAGTTTTGGGAGCGTAATCGGTTCTTCCCTGAAGCCGTAATATAAAAGGCCGGGCGATGATACAAAAGGTAATAAATGCTGAAACGGGATTGCCCGGCAGGCCGATGAAATGAGCGGCATCGATTTTTCCATAAGCCAGGGGTTTACCCGGTTTAAGGGCAATGCGCCAGAGCTCCAGTTGTCCGAGTTCTTCTACTGCGGCCTTGACGTGATCTTCTTCTCCGACCGATACACCGCCGGTGGTGATGATCAGATCGGCCCGGGGTGCTGCCTGTTGAAGCACTGTGCGTGTTGCAGCCTGATTATCAGGGACGGTGCCCAGATCAATGATCGTACAACCCAGCATTTGTAACAGCCCGGTCAGCATATATCGATTCGAGTTATAGATCTTGCCAGACTCGAGAGAATGACCGGGATCCGCAAGTTCATCACCAGTTGAGAAAATAGCGATATTAATCTTACGGTAGACCGGTAAAGTTGCAATACCCACCGCTGCCGCAAGACCAATATCCTGTGGGCGCAGTTTAATACCGGCGCCGAGTATTTCAGTTCCCATTGTAATATCTTCGCCAATCTGCCGTATATGCGTGCCGGCCGTGACGGGGCCTTGTATCGTGACTTGATTATCATCATAACGGCATTGTTCCTGCATGATAACGGTGTCGGTACCACCAGGAAGCGGGGCGCCGGTAAAAATGCGTGCGGCACTTCCTTCAGCAAGAGGTGTGCCGGGGCTACCTGCCGGGATACGTTGTGTAATCTTAAGCTGTGTTATGCCACCGGGAACAATATCGGCGCTACGGACGGCGAATCCATCCATCGCGCTGTTGTCATGAGGCGGTACATTGACAGGAGATATCTGTGGTTGCGCCAGCACCCGGTTTAATGCATTGGCAAGGTCAACGTCCACGACGTCACTGACCGGCGACACTTGATCAAGCATCAATTTCAGGGCCTCATCTTCTGGCATGAGCCGTGAAGATTGTGTGCCGCAATCAGCAGAGGTCGAGGGTTTTTGCATGGTTGCTAATGATACGAAATTAAATTTACTGCTACACTATTAATTCCTGCTCCCCTATTTGGGGAGCAGGCCAGGTTGAGAGGTGTATGATAAAAACAATAATACATCATGGTTTATTAACCCTGATCTTGAGAAATGAATTTACCTCTCGCGCAAGCGTGGAATCAACTGCACCAGGTTGCAGGGTTTGTTATTGCTATCCAGTTGATCCTTGAGGATTCCATCCCATGCGGTGCGGCATGCATTGGGTGAACCGGGGACACAAAATATCAACGTGCCATTGGCAACGCCTGCCAGTGCGCGCGATTGAATCGACGAAGTCTTGACCTGCTCGAAAGAAATCATGCGAAACAGTTCACCGAATCCCTCAATCTGTTTATCCAGCAGTGGTGCTATCGCCTCGGGTGTGCCGTCACGTCCGGTGATGCCGGTACCGCCGTTGACGATGACCGCCTGTATTGCATCATCTGCGATCCACCGTGAAACACAGGCCCTTACCTGATAGATATTATCCGGACATATTACCTTGCCGGCAATGACATGTCCTGCATCCGTTAACAGCTCAACCAATAATTTACCCGATGTATCTGTTTCCTCATTACGGGAATCCGAGACAGTCAGGATCGCGACATTCAAAGCAATCAATTGTTCTGTTTTCATATTGAATCCATGTTAACTAGGCAGGGAGATTAGTTTACCGGATTCCCGCCTGCACGGGAATGACAAAGAAAATCGTGGAAATTTCCTGTTATATTAACGGAACTGTAACAGTTCTAGATATTCACAGGCCGTTTGAACAGTTTGCGTTGCAATGTACGGCGATGCATACCCAGGGAACGGGCGGCTGCAGAGATATTACCTCCGCAATCCAGCATGACCTTCTGGATATGCTCCCATTCGAGGCGGTTGACCGACATTGGTTTCGCAGTGATAGGGATAGACACGTTTCCTTCTTCACGGTGAAAGGCTGCAACAATTTCATCGGCATCGGTGGGTTTTGTCAGGTAATAATTTGCACCGAGTTTAATCGCTTCCACGGCCGTGGCGATACTGGCATAGCCGGTCAGGACGACAATCCGCGTCTGTGCATCGAGAGCGGTTAATTGCGGGATTAGCGTCAGGCCGGAAGCACCTTCCATCTTCAAATCAATAACAGCATATTCGGGCGGGGTGTCCTGTGCAAGTCTCGCCGCATGATCTACATCATGAGCCACCATTACATCAAAGCTGCGATGACGCAATGCATCCGCTAATACAGAGCAAAATATCTGATCGTCATCAACCAGCAATAATACAGGGTCGTCGTCGATCATGGTGTTGGTCTTCATGCCGGTGCCGCCAGTAATTTGGACAATGGAAGCTCAATACGCGTGCAAGCACCGCCATCCTCACGGTTAAGCAGCTCAACATTACCGCCAAAGCGGTTAACAATAGCCTGCACAAGAAACAGTCCCAATCCAAGGCCATCGGCCTTGGTCGTGACGAACGGCTTGCCGGCATTGTTTTGAATGGCGGGGATAAAGCCCGCGCCGCGGTCGCGGACCTCGAATACCAGTTGCTCCGGATTCCAGTGCCCTTCCACCTCAATGTTGTTAATGGACGCATCCGCGGCATTATTCAGGATATTGATAAACGCCTGGCTTAGAGATTTATCGACAACGATGCGCGGGGCAGGATAGTTGCCGTCCCGCAGATATTTAACCTTTGCTGCCGGGCGCATCAAGCGCCACTGTGACAGCACATCATCAAGATACTGATCAACGGCATAACTACAGCCGCTTTCCGCCTTTGCCTGTCCTGCCCTGTCTGAAAGGACTGCCAGGGTGGCTTTACAGCGATCGATCTGATCACGCAACAGCTTGATCTTTTCGACCAATGCCGGTGAGTCTGCATTGGCATGTTCCATTTCCTTTGCAAGTACGGCCATTGTTGCGAGTGGCGTGCCCAGCTCATGTGCCGCACCGGTTGCCAGTGTGCCGAGGGCAACGAGATGCGCGTCACGCAAAGATTTCTCGCGGGCTTGTGCAAGCTTCCGGTCGCGTTCACGCAACGTATTTGCCATCTTGGCTACAATAAACACAATCAGGCTGACACCGATAAGAAACCCAAACCACATGCCGAAGGTATGGAGGTCAAAATTCGTAAATCTGCCGGTGTTGATATGTGGCAGCGGGACATAGTAGAACATTAGCAGCGTATAACACGCAATACTGAGTGCCGCCATCAGCCAGGCAAACACACTCGGTAATGTTGAAGCAACGATGACCAGTGGCAACAGGAACAATGACACGAATGGATTGGTGGAGCCACCGGTCAGATAGAGCACTGCAGTTAGAAATACTACATCCAGTGACAATTGAGAAAAGAATTCCAGTGCCATTACTTGTGGGGAATGTCTTAGCCGCAGATACGTAAAGATATTGAAACCCGCAATTAATGCCAGGATGTAGGTCAGTGACGTTAAAGGCAATTTAATCCCCAACGAAAAATGCGTGAGCATGATTATTGCAATCACGGTGGCGATCATGATATTTCTGAGCACAAAAATACGCTGCAAATTCAGCGTTGTTGAGTTATCAGAATTGGTGAGCCGTCGCCCGAAAATCGATGACATGATCTGTCAGTTTCCTTATTTACGATGGTCTGATATTGTATCGTCCTTTGCGGGTTGTGTCTCGCGCGGCATCGTGCCGCATCCGCATACCCATGGAATTCCTGTATGATGGTTCCATTATTAAATTTGGCTGACTATCTGTATATGGGCCATCATATGACCAGGCTCAATTTCTTGAGGTCACAAGGTCAATCCGGCGTCTAGGTATGCGCCGAAGTGTGGAGAATCGTATCAACGACCATAGAACCGGCGCATTTCAAATGAAGATCTGGGGTGTCGGCATACTGGCCGTTATTTTTTTAACGGCAATGTCAGGTGTGCCCAAAATCAAGAAAGGAGACGTGGCGCCTGATTTCATTTTGCCGGACCTGACAGATCAAGATATGCGGCTGACCGATTATCACGGCGAGCAGGTATTGCTGCATTTCTGGGCTACCTGGTGCAAGCCATGCGTGAAGGAATTGCCGGAGATAGAGGCCGGTTATCAAGCGCTCCGTGATCAAGGATTTGTGGTGCTGGCCATTGATGTCGGGGAAGACAAGCAGCAAGTCCGGGAATTTGCCGACCGGCTCGGATTAACGTTTCCGATACTGCTTGATTCCGAACGGAAAACCGCTGAACGTTATAATATAGCCGGATTGCCGGTGAGTATTTTTATCTCCAGGCAAGGGATCATTCAGGAAAAGGTTTCAGGCGGCTCGCTGACGAGAGAGAATATCAAGGAGCGGATTAATCCTCCACATAAAACGATGTAATGCCATCATAATGAGAACATCCATTTATTTATTTGGTTTTCTTGTGCCGGGACTCATGTCTTGTGCCCATCAATCTGAAACGCCATCTGCAATAACCGGCGAGGAACGTGACACTGCATGCCAGCTCGCCAAGCGCGATAAAGAACTTTTTTGTCATGAAACAAGTGTCAGCCGGACATTCCGTGATGCGAAATGCTGGGAAGCGAAAAGGAATATCAAAAAATATTGCGGTAAGGAAAATACTGACGAATAAAGCCCGATCATTAGTTGGCCAGGTTTATAAAATGGGTAATTTTTATTAACAGAGAAAAATCATGAACAGCTCGGTTTCCACGCTGCAGGGACTGGCCGCGGGATTTCAGAATATATTGGCGCAGGCGCTGGATTATCTGCCGAGTGTTGTGGCGGCAGTTGTGGTTGGGTTGGCTGCTGGCCCGGTTGTTACGTATGCTGGTGGTGCGCGCCATTAATCGCCGGGATTATATATGGCAGCGACTCATTTCGAAAAAGGGGCTTGAATATCTGCAACCACGCCACCCGCCGGCTCGCATTGTAGGCGAACTGGTATTCTGGCTGTTGATGCTGATCTTTGTCACGCTGGCCACGGATATACTCGGGTTGAGCATTTTCGGTACGTGGCTGAAGGAGATTGTCACATACCTGCCCTTGGCGATAGCCGGTCTGCTCATTGTGCTGGCCGGTTTCGTGGTCAGTTCCCTGGCACGTGACCTGGTGACATCGGTGGCAACCTCTGCGGGACTGACGCACGGCGATCTGCTGGGGCGTACGGCCCAATTCATCATCCTGTTCATTGCCATAATCATCGGCATCGACCAGATCGGCATTGATATTGCGCTTATATCAGTATTGTCGGGCATCGTCCTGGCCACTACACTGGGTGGTATTGCGCTGGCGTTTGGTCTCGGAGCACGTACTCATGTCAGCAATATCATTGCCGCCAACCAATTGCGGCAAATATACCGGATCGGAGACATTGTGCGGATCGGTGATATCGAGGGACGCATCATGGACATCACAGCATCACGGGTAATCATCGAATCGAATACCGGCAGTGTCGACGTTCCGGCAAAATTGTTCGATGAGCAGGTGACGATAATTACCGAGAAGGGAAGTTGATATGAAGGTCGATAATCCGCTGTCCCGGGAATTTCTATTACACCATGCTGCGGAAGCGGCGCGGGTACTGGAACAGGTATCGGCTGAAAATATCGCCGCTTTTTTCCGTGAATTGCCGCCACAGACTGGTGCCCCGGCGATGGCTTCAATGTTGCCGGAGTTTGCGGCAAACTGCCTGGGGAAGATGGATGCATCACCTGCAGCGGCGTTGGTGGCTGAAATGCCCGTGTCTCCCGCAGCACGCATCTATCGCCTGTTATCATCCACACAACAGGTAGAGTTGTTTAACCATTTATCTGACAAAAGCCGCAACCGCATTCGCCGCCTTCGGTTTCCGCAATATCGGATTTTTTATGCGGCCTTTTCGCCCTTTCGTTTGCGTTTTTCGAGGCGTACAAGGTTTTCTCGCTCGTCTTTTTTGTTATTTACCGTGTCCTTTTTTTGCTTGTTCATTTTCTCATAGAGGAAGCTCAGTACTTCATGCCGGTAATGGTTATAGCGCGCGTCATCGGCCAACGCAACCCGGTTACGGGGGCGTTGAAGTTCAACTGATAATACGTCGCCGATGGTTGCCGCGGGACCATTGGTCATCATCACGATGCGGTCGGAAAGCAGCACGGCCTCATCCACGTCATGCGTTATCATGATAACCGTGTTGCCGAGTTCGGTGTGGATATCCATCAGTGAATCCTGCAAATGCGCACGGGTCAATGCATCCAGCGCGCCGAAGGGTTCGTCCATCAGCAGGATCGTCGGTTCCATTGCCAGAGCGCGGGCGATGCCCACCCGTTGTTTCATGCCGCCGGAAATTTCGTCGGGACGTTTGTGCATGGCATGTTCCATGTGCACCAGGCTGAGGTTGTGTTCTATCCACTGCTTCATTTCGGCCTTGGTTTTTTTGCCCTTGAAGACACATTTGACCGCCAGTTCCACGTTCTGATAGGCGCTCAGCCATGGCATCAACGAGTGGTTCTGAAACACCACGGCACGTTCCGGTCCGGGTTCATTCACCTCCTTGCCATCGAGGATAACGCCTCCTTTGGTGGCCTGATACAGTCCTGCGACGATATTCAAGACGGTAGATTTGCCGCAGCCGGAATGGCCGATCACTGAGATGAATTCACCCTGGTCGATCTTCAGGTTGATGTTTTGCAGCGCCCTGAACGGTCCCTGTGGCGAAGGGAAATCGATGGAAACGCCGGTAAGTTCGAGATGTGGTATGGCCATGATGATTACCTTCTTAATTTGATTAACGATTAATGCTCCTGTCGCGTCTGCCGGTATTAACGCAGCACCATTGATTTGTCCCAGGAGACAAATCTCTGCAACATCAGCATGGAGCGGTCCAGCAGGAAGCCGATAAAGCCGATCACCAGCACCGCGGCCATGATGCGTCCGAGGGAATTGGAACTGCCATTCTGGAACTCGTCCCAGACGAATTTACCCAACCCCGGATTTTGCGCCAGCATCTCTGCGGCGATCAGCACCATCCAGGCAATGGCCAGACTCAGACGCAATCCCGTGAACATCATCGGGATGGCCGAGGGCAATACAATCTTTCGCACGTGCGTCCACCAGTTGAGCCGCAGTACCTTGCTGACATTATTGAGATCCTTGCTGACGCCGACGACACCCACTGCGGTGTTAATGAGCGTCGGCCACATGCAGCACAACAACACGGTAAACATAGAGTTTAAAAAGGATTTGGCGAATATCGGCTCGTCACTGACATACAGGGCGCTGACAACCATCGTGACCAGTGGCAGCCAGGCCAGTGGCGAGACAGGCTTGAAGATCTGAATCAATGGATTGACGGCCATATAGAGCGTGGAACTAAGGCCGATCATGATGCCGGTAGGGATGGCGATCAACGAGGCCAGCAGGAATCCGGTCATCACGGTGTACAAACTGGTCCATATCTGATCGAAGAAGGTTTCCTTGCCGGTATAGTCGCGCCAGGTAACCTCGGCGTTTGGATCTCCGGCTAATTTCTCTTCGTTGCGTTTCCTCTGCCGTTCATAGAAGGCGGCCTCTTTGGCGCGAACGTTGTTGTGTTCGTCGACCAGATTACTCGTCTGTGTCCAGACCTCGGCGGGGCCGGGGAATTTCCCCAGCGAAGTATCGATTCGTGAAGCGCCCAATTGCCATATCACCAGAAAAGCAACAATCCCCGTCAGCGGGACGAGTGTGCCCTTGATGATGACGCTGGCCAGTTGTTTCGGGTCCATTTCCCTAACACTTTTTATTGATGATGCTATGCGGTCAAAAATACTGTTTGCTGATTTCATCGTTATACCGTTTATTTCCATTGATTGTGCTTTCCCCCGCTGAAGGGGAGGTGCGTTTCCAAAGTCAGATTTTGTCTTTGCCTTTCAGTCCAATCTTGAACTGCTCCAGGTAGGTATTCGGTTTTGTACCATCAAAGGTGATGTTGTCGATGAATTCGGTTTGCGGCTTTCTATAGCCGGACTCTTTACCGAAGTTCGGGACATCATCGGCGGTTAGCAGGCCTTCCTCTATCAATGCTTCCGCCGCCTTGCGGTAAATGTCAGGGCGATAGACCTTTTGAGCAACATCGTTATACCAGCTATCCGGCTTGTATTCGGAAATTTGTCCCCAACGGCGCATCTGGGTCAGATACCAGACGGCGTCCGAATAGTATGGATAGGTTGCATAATAGCGGAAGAACACGTTGAAATCCGGCACCGCGCGCTTGTCGCCTTTCTCGTATTCAAAAGTCCCGGTCATCGAATTGGCGATGACTTCAGCGTCAGCGCCAACATACTCGGGTTTGGCAAGAATCTTCACCGCCGCCATGCGGTTGGCATTATTGTTTTCATCGAGCCACTTGCCGGCACGGATCAGGGCCTTGACGATGCGTATCGTGGTGTTGGGATATTTTTCGGTGAACTCCTTGGTTAGTCCGAAGACCTTCTCAGGATTGTCCTTCCAGATTTCGTAGTCGGTAATCACCGGTACACCTATACCCTTGAACACCGCCTGTTGATTCCAGGGTTCGCCCACGCAGTAACCGTAAATCGTGCCGGCCTCCAGCGTGGCGGGCATCTGTGGCGGCGGCGTGACCGAGAGCTGTGCATCGGCATCGATCATGCCCTTGATGTCGCCTTTGTGAGGCGCATAGTAACCGGGATGAATGCCACCGGCAGCCAGCCAGTAGCGCAGTTCGTAATTATGGGTCGAGACCGGAAAGACCATGCCCATCTTGAAAGGCTTGCCTTCCTTTTTATATTGCTCCACCACCGGCTTCAGGTAATCGGCCTTGATAGGGTGCACGGGCTTGCCATCCTTCATCGGCACATGTTTCTTCATCAGTTCCCAGACTTGATTCGAAACCGTTATGCCGTTACCGTTCAGATCCATACTGAAGGGTGTGACAATATCGGCCTTGGTGCCGAAGCCGATCGTTGCCGCCAGTGGTTGGCCTGCCAGCATATGGGCGCCGTCCAATTGTCCGTCGATCACTCCATCCAATAGCACTTTCCAGTTAGCCTGGGCCTCCAGCTTGACGAACAGGCCTTCGTCCTCGAAAAAGCCCTTCTCATAAGCGATTGCCAGTGGCGCCATATCCGTCAGTTTGATAAAACCAAACTTCAAGTCCTCCTTTTCCGGATCGCCGGTTTCGGCCAAGGTCGGAGCGGTTAATAACATTGCTCCCAGTGATGCGCACGCCGTCAGGGCAATCATGATCTTTTTGAAAAAACCTCTATGAGATTCCATTGCTACCGGTGTGCCATGTTGTTTAAATTTTTCGGTCATCATTTTTCTCCACATTTAACTCGAATAATAAAAGCGTCCCATCTCATGGGAACTCTGAATAAATCAAAGGTTCCTTATATTTTCAATTCACCCCATAACCATAATTTTTCGGTGTCGGTTTTAATGGTATCCGCGCTGTAAGCAGCGTATTTGACGCCGACCGTATAGCGCTTGGCGAAGTTCTTCGTTGCCTGCAGATCCACTTCGCTACCGTAATCATCGCCACCCTGATCCGCAGAGAAATCATGGAAAACGCCGAGCAGCTTGATGTCCGCTACCATGCCCGCGATCGACAACATGATGTCCTGCAAACCGTCCGCGGGAGTCGACAGGAATTGATCGGCCCAACCGTTAAAGGCGTGTTTGGTGGCCAGTGGTGTCTGGAAACCGTAAGCGCCGTCGTCGCTGCCCAACACCTCGTAACCCAGCTTGGTAGTGACTCCGCCATACTGCACGCCGCCTTCGATAAAGGTATAAAGGGCGTCGTTATTGTCGGTGCTCTGCGTGGCAAGCTCCGCCGTGTACAAGAGCTTGTTGCCCTCGGACAGTCCGGATTGCCCGTTGAAACGCAGGCCATAGATATCGGTTTCCGCATTGCTGCCGTCATCTTCCAGCAGATAGGCATAGCCGGTAATGTTGCCACGTGCAAAACCGCTGTACGTTGCATTCACAAGATGGTCGCTGACATCGGTGTCGAACGTCGAGGTAATGCCGTTCACCTTGTCCAGAAAGGCATATGTTATCGTTGTATTTGAGATCGACGTAATCACAAGTGACACGGCATCGAAGGTCTGTTCATTCTGGCGCCAGCCGACGTTGCCGATGTGACGCGCATTGTCCAGGATCAGGCGTTGACGGCCCAGTTTGGCTGTTGTGTCGGAGATACCCTTGTAACTGATAATCGCCTGATTGACCTGGGTGACTTCGGGATCTGCCACGGCGGCAAAGCCGCTGTTCTGCGGTGAATAATCATCGAGACCCATAACAGTGCGCACGTCTTCAAACTCGGCGAATGCGGCAAAGTCTTGGTAGTCGCCTGTTTGATAGCCTATGCGGGTGCGCAGCGTGCCTGCTTCGGCGTCCTTATTGGTGCTGTCATCCACGGTCTCGTAACGCAGCCGCATATCCATGTTGGCCTTGCCACCGGTCAAGGCCTCATCAAAACTGGCGGCGTACGTGGACGTCGCAAATAAACCCGCGGCCATCAGACAACACGATGCAAGATAGTTTTTATGCCCGTTTCTATTTTGAAATATGTCCAACTTTAATCTCCTTACATTTTCCAGCGATTAATGATTGCGGGCATAAAAAATGCGCCCGTGCCCACGCGAAAAAAATTCGCAATGCAAGGACGCCGTTGTCCGGTTCAGGCCGCCGTTGGCCTTGTTTGTATGACTGCTATCGAACATGCTGATTAACGCTAAAATCTCAAGCCATCAGCGAGCTCGTGTTAATCACGCCTTCCGCGATCTCGCTTAGCCGTTTATGCTGTTTCATCGCAAGTGAACGCAAGGCCGTGTAGGCGTCGTCCTCGCTGCAACTGCGTTGCTTCATAAGCAGACCTTTCGCCCGCTCTATAAGCTTGCGTTCCTTCAGGTCGGTTTGTGCCTTGTTCAATTTCTGCTTTAACTTCTGTGTTTCCTTGAATCGCATCACTGCCGCCGTGAGGATCGGTTTGATGCGGTCCTCTCTAAGCCCGTCGATTACATAGGCACTGACACCGGCCTGTGTTGCAGTGGAAGCAGACTCTTCATTGCCTTCCTGCGTGAATATCACCACCGGTACGGGGTGTTCGCGCATAATCTGACGGATGATCTCCATCGTCTTAATGCTGTAGCGCTTTTTGATAACAACGATAATGTCCGCAGGCCTTTTGGCCGCCAGTTTGCGCAGCTCATCACTCGATGTTGCTTTGCTGTCGATATCAAAGTTCCCGCCACATAATGATTGTTTCAAGACCCTCGTGTGCTCATGACAGTCGCTTAGCACAAGAATTCGTTGTGTCATCTTATTCAGACTCAATTACCATACACACGCTGTTTAGCAAAAGGCGTACCATGTTAAAAACATCTGAAAATAACAAAGACTAACAAAAGGTTATAAAATTATTTCGTTAGGGGCCGGTCTGCTGAAGCCAGCTCTGGAATGTATAATAGTGCGTTATTACGATGAGAAGCACAGTAATAGTGCATGGGAGATACAGTGTGCAGTAAAAATGCAGATGTGATGCGGTGATTTATTTACGCATTATACTTTGATGTCGTCATGCCCGGAGAACCGGATACCAAGATTATTATTTGGGTCAGTTTTCTTTCAGTCACTCAATAAAAAGTCACACACCCAAGAGGGCGGTATAAAAAGTTTGGTTGTCTAATGAAATCAAGTTTTACTTTTATAAATGGCAGATCAAACGGCAAGTTTTATTGTTAAAGCAAAATCAGGGAAACTCCGAATCATTCATCCTTGACATTATTCAGCGACGCAAAGCAAAAACCATGGTTTTTTGCTTTGCTACATTTTTCAAATTCTTGCGGGATCAAAAAATGGCGATAGCACCCTGCGCTTGCGCTCTTCCCTGTATCGCAGGAACCTCCGAATAAATCAGAGATTCCTTAGAGATAATGTCTGTAACGTGTTTCTAACGCACTAACTTAGTGCGTCACGACCCATCATTGCACATCGCCTGATTTGGTGTCGCGTCATCACCTCCATATAAAACAACAACTAAAGTGATTTTTCTCGAATGGTATAACTTTTGCTGAGGGATGATTGTTAACACATTTCGATGAGGTATCTATAAGGATGAAAGAACGGTTGGTAATGGTTGGCAATGGCATGGCGGGGGTGCGTGTCCTTGAAGAGTTGTTGAAGATCGCCCCGGATAAATACGACATCACCGTATTCGGTGCCGAGCCGTTCGGTAATTACAACCGTATATTGTTGTCACCGGTGTTGTCCGGTGAAAAGACCATCGACGATATCATGTTGAATGATCTTGAATGGTATCAGGACAATAATATCACGCTGCATGCAGGCAAAAAGATTACCGATATAGATCGCGTAAGCCGCCGGGTCATTGCCTCTGACGGTACATCCGTACCGTATGATCGTTTATTACTGGCGACAGGATCGGACCCTTTCATTATCCCGGTGCCCGGCAGCAAGTTACCGGGTGTCATTACGTTTCGTGATATCCACGATGTCAATGCGATGCTCGAGGCGTCTAAAAACTATCAACACGCGGTTGTTATTGGCGGTGGCCTGTTAGGGTTAGAGGCCGCCTATGGACTGAGACAACGTGGCATGACTGTATCCGTCGTGCATCTGCTCGATAGTCTGATGGAACGCCAGCTCGACAAGCCGGCAGCGGCCTTACTCAAACAGGCATTGGAAGAGCGCGGGCTGTCATTTTTAATGGAGGCGCAGACGGAGGCAATCCTCGGTGAGGATCGGGTCAAAGGCGTGCGCTTCAAAGACGGTAAGGAAGTTCCGGCCGACCTTGTTGTCATGGCCGTCGGTATACGTCCGAACGTCGAGCTTGCCAAACAGGCAGGCCTGTATTGTGACCGTGGCATTGTCGTCAATGACACGATGCAGACCTATGACCCGCGCATCTATGCCGTGGGCGAGTGTATTCAGCACCGCAAGCAGACCTATGGCTTGGTTGCGCCGTTGTTTGATATGGCCAAGGTCTGCGCCAATCACCTGGCCCATCTGGGTTATTCGCGCTATGAAGGTTCCGTGATTTCGACCAAGCTCAAGGTCACCGGCATCGATGTCTTTTCCGCCGGTAACTTTAACGGCGATGACACCACGGAAGATATTGTGCTTAAAGATACCAAACGCGGGATCTATAAAAAGATAGTGCTGAAAGATAATCGCATTCATGGCGCGGTACTGTATGGCGATACGCTTGATGGCAGTTGGTACTTCCAGTTGATGCGCGAAGGGACTAATGTCAGCGATTTTCGTGATCAACTGATGTTCGGTCAGGCGCATCTGGGTGATTCCGGACATGGCAGCGAGAGTGCCGTCGCGGCGATGAGCGATACTACGGAAATATGCGGTTGTAATGGCGTTTGTAAAGGGGAGATCACCAAGGCGATTATCGACAAAGGGCTGTTTACGGTGGATGACGTGCGTGCGCACACCAAGGCCTCGTCGTCATGCGGTTCCTGTACCGGTCTGGTCGAACAAATCCTGATGTCGACATTGGGCGGGGATTACTCTGTTCAGCCACAAAAGAAACCCTTATGTAAATGTACTGAATATACCCATGATGAAGTACGCAATGTGATACGCGAACAGCATCTGACCGGCATCGCCAGTGTCATGAAATATCTGGAGTGGCAAACTCCCGATGGCTGTCATGTATGCAGACCGGCGCTCAATTATTATCTGATTTCCACCTGGCCGGGCGAGGTCACTGACGATTATCAATCCCGTTTTATCAATGAGCGTGCACACGCGAACATTCAAAAGGATGGTACCTATTCGGTCGTGCCGCGCATGTGGGGCGGCGTCACGACGCCCAAGGAGTTGCGTGCGATTGCCGATGTCGCGGATAAATTCAGGATTCCGACCGTGAAGGTAACCGGGGGACAGCGCATCGATTTGCTCGGAGTAAAAAAGGAAGACCTGCCTGCCGTGTGGGGCGATCTGAATCGCGCCGGGATGGTGTCCGGTCATGCCTATGGCAAGGCACTGCGCACGGTCAAGACCTGTGTCGGTTCCGAGTGGTGCAGATTCGGGACGCAGGATTCCACCGGAATGGGCATCACGCTGGAAAAGATGTGCTGGGGTTCGTGGACGCCGCATAAGGTCAAAATGGCGGTTTCGGGTTGTCCGCGTAATTGTGCCGAGGCGACCATCAAGGACTTTGGCGTCGTCGCAGTCGATTCAGGATGGGAATTGCACGTCGGCGGCAACGGCGGTGTCAAAATCAGGGCGACCGATCTGTTGTGCAAGGTCACGACACAGGATGAAGTCAAGGAATATTGCGGAGCCTTTCTGCAGTTATACCGGGAAGAGGCGCGATATCTGGAACGCACTGCGCCATGGATCGAAAGGGTCGGACTGTCCTATGTCAAACAACGCATTGTTGAAGATGCGGACAATCGCAGGGCGTTACATGCAAGATTTCTCGAGTCGCAAAAATATTCACAAAAAGATCCATGGCAGGAACGCGCCGAACAAGGTGTCGATAGGCATGAGTTCGCCCCGATCAGGCATATCGAATTACGCAGAGAAAGTGCATAGATGAGCGACTGGATCGAGATCGGCAGGCTGGAAGATATTCCACGCCAGGGTTCACGTGTTGTCAATACCGGTGGTAATGAAATCGCGGTATTCAGGACACTGACGGACGAAGTGTTTGCCTTGCGTGACAAATGTCCGCACAAGGGCGGTCCGTTGTCGCAGGGTATCGTACATGGTAAACGCGTTACCTGTCCGTTGCATAACTGGGTCATTGAGTTAGCGGACGGCAATGCAGTCGCTCCCGACGTCGGTTGCGTCAAACGTTATGCAGCGCGGATCGAGAATGGGGCAGTGCATCTGTGTATGACTCCTGTAAGTTGATATTCGATACGTTGCCGGCCTCATAAGAAAAACATGCCTTGGGAAATATGTTTGGCGATACGCCATGGATACGTCCCTGTAAGATCGTATGCGGCATCCATGCCGCATACGATCACCAAACACATTTCCCAATGCCTGTTAAAGCACAAAACGAGGGTAATTCTCCGCAAGTGGATAATGAAGAAGAGATATAGTGAGTTTAGCCGTTAATCAACCCGTCAAGACCACGTGTCCATACTGCGGTGTCGGGTGCGGCATCGTAGCGGGCGTCAATTCCGATGGTAACGTCGTAGTCAGGGGTGATCAGGATCATCCCGCCAACTATGGCCGTTTATGTTCCAAGGGTTCAGCACTGGGTGAAACAACGGGGCTTGCCGGGCGGTTGTTGCACCCCGAAATGTACGACCGACGTAGTAGCTGGGATGCCGCATTGTCTGAAGTTGCGCAACGTTTTACCTCCGTCATAAAACAGCATGGGCGGCAGGCGGTTGCCTTTTATGTGTCTGGTCAGTTGCTGACGGAAGACTATTACGTCGCCAACAAGCTGATGAAGGGATTCATCGGCTCGGCAAATATCGATACCAACTCGCGGCTGTGCATGGCCTCGAGTGTCGCGGGTCACAAGCGCGCCTTTGGTTCGGATACGGTACCGGGAAATTATCAGGATTTCGAACTGGCAGATCTGATTGTATTGACGGGTTCCAATACCGCATGGTGTCATCCGGTATTGTTTCAACGTATCACCAAGGCAAAGAACCATCGCCCCGCATTAAAGGTTGTTGTTATCGATCCACGCCGCACGGCGACCTGCGATATCGCCGATCTGCATCTGCCGCTGAAGCCGGGAACCGACACTATATTATGGAATGGCCTGCTGATATATCTTGCGCAACATAACGGCCTGAATTTTGAGTTTATAGAATCGCATTGTGAAAATTATCCGGCCGCGTTGAAGTCGGCGAAAGATTCATCACCATCGATTATATCCGTCGCGCGTGATTGTGGTTTGGAAGAAGAAGACGTTGCGCGTTTCTTTGCAATGTTTTTATCGACTGAAAAAGTCGTCAGTGCCTATTCACAAGGTGTTAATCAATCATCCTGCGGCACAGACAAGGTCAATGCGATTATCAATTGCCATTTGCTGACGGCCCGTATCGGACATCCTGGCATGGGGCCGTTTTCGATAACGGGGCAACCCAATGCGATGGGTGGCCGGGAAGCTGGTGGGCTCGCCAATCAACTGGCGGCTCATATGGAACTCGATAATCCACAACATAGAATGCTTGTGCAGCAGTTCTGGAATTCTCCCCGCATAGCGGATACGCCCGGATTAAAGGCCGTCGAATTGTTTGATGCGATGAATGCGGGAGATATCAAGGCGGTTTGGATCATGGCGACGAACCCGGTTGTCAGCATACCGAATGCCGATAGCGTGCGTACCGCACTCGATAAATGCGAGTTTGTCGTGATGTCGGATTGCATGCGGCATACCGATACCACGGCATATGCAGATGTCCTGTTGCCGGCGCTGACATGGGGCGAAAAGATGGGTACCGTGACGAATTCAGAAAGGCGTATTTCAGTGCAACGGCAGTTTTTAGCCTCGCCCGGCGAAGCGCAGCCAGATTGGTGGATAATTTGCGAAGTCGCAAAACGTATGGGATTTAAAGACGCCTTTGGTTTTACATCCGTTGCGGACATATTTCGTGAACATGCGGCACTTTCAGCCTGTGAAAACAGTGGTACGCGGGATTTCGATATCGGCGGCCTGGCGCGGTTAAGTGACCGGGAATACTTTGAGCTTAAGCCGGTACAATGGCCCGTAACGTCCGCAAGCCCGATGGGTACCGAGCGCTGTTTTATCGATCATAAATTTAACACGGTGACCGGCAAGGCGCGATTTATCGAGATTAAACCACGATCATCTGCCAATCCGCTCGATCAGCAATATCCACTTGTGCTGAATACCGGGCGTGTCAGAGACCATTGGCATACGATGACGCGCACGGGCAAGTCTGCGCGGCTGTCGGCGCATATCAGTGAACCTATGCTCGATATACATCCGGATGACGCGCGGCGTTTTCGATTAAGCAACGAGGCATTGGCGTGTGTTGCCAGTCGCTGGGGCAAGGTGATCGCGCGTGTCAATGTAAGCGATCAACAACGAATCGGTAGCGTATTTGTGCCCATGCATTGGAATGATCAATATGCCCGTCAGGCACGTATCGATACCGTTGTTAATCCGGCCGTGGATCCGGTGTCGGGTGAACCGGAATTCAAGCATACCCCGGTCAATGTTGCGCCCTATCAACCACTGTGGTATGGCTTTGTATTATCGCGCCGGGAGCTGGGTTTCCCCGGCATCAGCTATTATGTCAAGGTGACCGGTAATCATTTTTCGCGTTATGAACTGGCGGGTGAACAAACGCCTGCCGATTGGGCGGTATGGGCCAGGGGTTTACTCTGTGCGCCTGCTGCCGATGTGGAGTGGATTGATTATCTCGATAAGGCGGCAGGGAATTATCGTGGTGCGCGGTTGATCGGTAATAACCTGGAGAGTTGTGTATTCGTTGCACCTACAATTAATCTGCCTGCACGATCATGGTTGTCCGGTCTGTTTGCCAAAGATGAATTATCCGGCGCCGAGCGTGCGAGTATATTATCGGGACGGGTTGCAAAAGGACAACCGGATGCAGGTCGGATTATTTGCTCATGTTTCGGGGTGGGTGAGAATACATTAAAGGAAGCGATCAAAAAACAGGACTTGACAAGTGTCGAGGCGATCGGCCAAAGATTGAAGGCGGGTACGAATTGCGGTTCATGTATTCCTGAACTGAAGGCACTTATTACTCAAAAGAAAAGATAAAAGATAGGATATAAGGAATTATTAATTATTCTTACGTCATTCCCGCGCAGGCGGGAATCTATCTTGAAGTTAAATAGAATACTGGATTCCCGCCTGCGCGGGAATGACGATATTAAATTTATAGTATTCTGTTTAAGATCACAGGATATACCAATGGAGTTGGATTATTCAATTTGGTTATTAATATCCATCGCCCTGATGGCGGTGCTGTATTCCTCCGTAGGTCATGGCGGGGCGTCGGGATACATCGCTGCGATGGCGTTGTTTGGTCTATCGCCCGAAGTTATGAAGCCCGCGGCATTGACCATGAATATCTTTGTCGCAGGTCTTGTATTTTTTCGCTTGGCACGCGCACAATATTTTAACTGGAGATTGTTTCTTCCGCTGGCCGCCGCTTCGATGCCCATGGCCTATCTGGGAGGGTCCGTTACTCTATTCGATACTACCTACAAGTATATTGTAGGTACAGCATTGCTTGTCGCCGCATTACGTTTCCTGATCAAGATCGAATATGACGGTCCCACGGTATCACCCAAAATCTGGGCCTCGATGCCGGTGGGTGGCGGGTTGGGTTTTGTTTCGGGATTGACCGGCGTGGGGGGCGGCATTTATCTGAGTCCGCTGCTATTGCTGATGCGCTGGACGACCATACGTGAAAATGCCGCGATAGCTGCGGCGTTTATTCTTGTGAACTCACTGGCCGGACTGGCCGGTTATGCAACTACTTCCGGTGATTGGCCTGAAGGGATGGCCTGGCTCGTAATAGCAGCGGTGACAGGTGCTGTGGCGGGATCAGAACTCGCCGTCAGGCGGGCATCACCACTAATGTTGAGAAAGATATTGGGGATTGTGTTGGTGGTGGCCGCAGTAAAGATGTTTGCAACGGCTTGACAGCCATAATTATTACGGCTGGATTACATTACAGTCATCTCGGCACAGCCTGACGCGCTAGGATGGCGTAGTAGATTTATATATAAGGAAAATTCCTAATGTCAGGGATGAATTATTCAGAGTTTCCCTAGATATTCTCCGTCTGGCGCGTGACGTCGACGAACAGTGTCAGCTTTTGTCCCGGCTGCAGGTATTTCCCTTTAGGCAGTGAATTCCATTGACGCAGTTTTGAGACGCTGACATTAAAGCGTTGAGATATACGGGACAGCGAATCACCTTTGCGGACAGTATAGTTAATGCGTTGTGTAATGCTGTCTTGGGGCAGGCCGATACTTGTTGACTTGCTGATATCGGCCAGAGTCGTGCGCTTATCGGTCCACCAGATAACAAGTTTCTGGCCAGGGCGTATATAGTCTCTTGGGGCCATGCCATTCCAGGCGGCGAGTTCTTTTACAGTCACGTCATATTTGCGCGCGATTTCCCAGAAACTATCCCCTTCCTTGACAATATAGGTAACTTTGAGGCCGCTCTTTTCGGTATTCTGAATCGTGTGGGTACGTTGATCCAGTGTTAGCGCATAATCTTTGATGTCCTTTGTGGCCACCGGAATAATCAGATTATCGCCGGCCTTGATAAAGTTTGTCCTGAGTTTGTTGACTTCGCGTAGTAATGAAACCGTAGTGCGATATCTGGCGGCAATGTGGCTGAGTGTTTCACCTTCGCGAATTTCGTAGCGCGTCCATTTAATGCGTTTGTTTAGCGGTAGCTCAGCAAGCTTTTCTTGAAAGCGTTCGGCTTTATCTATTGAAAACACCAGATGATGAGGGCCATCAGGGTCTGTTGCCCAACGATTGAAGCCAGGGTTGAGGCGATATAATTCTTCCAGGGAAATACCGGCCAATTCCGCCGCCAACGCCAGGTCTATCTGTGAACCAATATCGACTTTGACAAGATAGGGTTTATCAGGGACGGATTCCAGCGTGATGTTGTATTTTTCAGGTTCAGCCACTATGGCACTGATCGCCAATAACTTGGGTACATAGGCGCGTGTTTCTTCGGGAAGTCTGAGCGACCAGAAATCCGTCGGTTTACCATGTTTCCGATTATACCTTACGGCGCTTGCAACCGTGCCTTGACCCGAGTTGTAGGCAGCCAGCGCCAACAACCATTCGCCATCAAAATTTTTGTGCAGAATTTCAAGATAATCCAGGGCGGCACCCGTGGACGCCATGATGTCTCTGCGTCCGTCATACCACCAGTTTTGCTTCAGGCCATAGTGAGTAGCGGTGGCAGGTATGAATTGCCATATGCCCGCGGCGCGTCCATGAGAATAGGCGAATGGCTGAAAGGCGCTCTCGATAATGGGTAATAGGACAATTTCAGACGGCATGCCCCGCTTTTCGGCTTCTTCCGTGATGTAGTGGAGGTAAGGCCTGGCACGCTCAATCGTTCTGTCTATATATTCCTGATGCTTTGCATACCATTGTTTTTCAGCGCTTGTACGCGGATGATCATGGCCGGGTAACGCAAAGCCTTGCCTGATACGTTCCCATAAATCATGTTTGCGCTGGTGGTTAAAGACGATCCGCTGTGATGTATTTCGTGAGATGACAGGGAATGATTGATTGTCTGTAGTAATACTGTCATTCGCACTTAGCGTGTTATGCTCAGGATCGGGGATGGAAAATGTGCTGCGGTTTCCTTCCCATACTGCTAAAAAACTTGCCGGATCATGATTGATTTCCAAGGCTTGATTGCCGCTGGTCATATAGGTGTCTGGATCTGTTTCAGCCCCGGAAGGCTGTACTGCCTGATGTTGAACGGCGCACGCGCTAAGGGCGGCCAATGCCAACAGCACAAATCCAAGCTTCTTATTAGCCTGTTTATGGTTATTTACCATCAGGGAATTATGACTCTTTAGTTATATAGTTTAATAAGTTACTGGTTAATGGATCGGCCATTATATGAGAATCCTTGAGCGTTATGGCAAACAAGAACTTACTAATATTATAGGAGAATAATATACTATAAATCATATAATGATATGTTATTTATAGTTATTTTTATCAGCTCTCGATGATGCCCGGTCTTTCCAGGCCCGAATAACTGTAAATACCTCTACATTGCTTGTAAGGGCCTTTCCGGCATATTGTTCTGCAGCGGCGATGACGCTCGGTTGGTGACAGCGCAGAAAGGGATTGGTTTGTTTTTCGAGACCCATGGCAGAAGGCACTGTAGGTTGATGGTTGGCACGTAACTGTTGTGTTGTTGTCATGCGTCGTTGCAATTTTTCATTGTCAGGTTCGACCTGCAGTGCAAAATTGAGGTTTGCGAGCGTATATTCATGGGCACAGTAGATTTGCGTGTCGTCCGGCAGATGGCTGAGGGTTTCCAGCGAGTGGTACATTTGCTTCGGCGTGCCCTCAAATAACCGGCCGCAACCGCCGGCAAATATGGTGTCTCCGCATAACAGCATACCCGGTGCGTAATAGGCGATGTGGCCGCAGGTATGTCCCGGTACCTCGATAACCCGGAACGTTATTGCGCCTTTTTTCAGCGTTACTTTATCGTTATTTTTTAACGGTACGTCCAGGGCGGGAATATTTTCACTTGCCGGTCCATACACGGGTATGGAATAGTGTTGTAAAATTTCCAGGACACCACCGACATGGTCATAGTGATGGTGAGTAATCAGTATGGCATCCGGCGTCAGTGACATTTTATTCAAGGTTTCAAGCACGGGCGCCGCGTCACCGGGATCGACAATCGCCACATGTGAGGATATGGGTTTCTCCATGATGCGGATCAACCAGATATAATTATCGCTGAATGCGTTGACGGGGATAGCTCTTTCCATAGGTTAATGCTGGCAGGGATTGCCTGAAGGGTCAATGACCAGCCTAGATAAACACCTGGAAATGCCTGCAATGGGCAAGGTATCCTTAACCCGCATATTTCACAAAGGCGGACGATACTTAATAGACTTTAGTATGGATATCGATATCATAACTTTGCATGAAGGCATTTAACTGCGGATACAGTTTGTTCTGTCCGGTTTTAAACCCTTGATGAAATATCCGGGTTAACCCCATGACTCACGAGGTAAAAACACTGAAATCAAGGCAAGGCAACTCTAAAGTCTGTACAGAACGGCGGCGTTTACGTAGTTGGTATGCCCACCGGCTTGGCCAGTGGTTGCTGGAAACAGAACGGCATGAGCTTGAAGCAGTTTTGCCTAATCTGTTTGGCTATCATTTATTACAGGTTGGATGTTTAAGTGACGACGACATAGTTTGTTGCAGCCGTATTTTGCATCGTGTTGTTGTCGATGTGGATGCCGATGAAATTACGGATGTATTCGGGCTGTACGGCCGGCCTGATGCATTGCCGATTGAATCTGATAGTGTTGACGTCGTGCTGTTACCCCATACTCTGGAATTCGAGAATGACCCTCATCAAGTATTGCGTGAAGTCGATCGTGTGCTGGTGCCAGAAGGTCATGTGGTGATATTAGGTTTCAATCCATGGAGTATATGGGGTCTATGGTGGACGTTGCGGTTGCACCGCGGGGGTCCGCCATGGTGCGGTCGTTTTCGCGGAACGATACGTATTAAGGACTGGTTGGCATTGTTGGGGTTCGATACGGTTTTATCTCAGGGTTATTTTTTTCGTCCGCCATTTCATCATACAGGTATTATGAAGCGCCTTGGTTTTATGGAAAGGATAGGCAGGCGATGGGGGTCATTTTTTGGTGGTGCATATTTGTTAGTGGCGAAAAAACGCGTCGCCACAATTACGCCTATTAAACCTCGTTGGCGTCCCCGGCGCAGTCTTGTGACTGCCGATATACCGCGCCCGACCATGCAGTAGAGGTGAGAGATGCCGGATATGGTGGAGTTATTTACCGATGGCGCGTGCCGGGGCAATCCCGGGCCGGGAGGATGGGGTGTCCTCATGCGTTATAAGAAGCATAAGAAAGAGTTATATGGCGCAGAACCCCATACCACGAATAACCGCATGGAGTTGACGGCGGCAATCATGGGGCTGGAAAGTCTTAAACGGCCGTGTAAGGTACACATAACGACTGATTCGGAATATTTACGCAAAGGCATCACCGAGTGGATTGACGATTGGAAAAAACGCGGCTGGAAGACTGCAGCGAAAAAACCGGTAAAAAACGAAGACCTGTGGCAACGTCTTGATAAGGCCGCTAACGGTCATGCTATCAAGTGGCATTGGGTGCGTGGTCATACCGGACATGAAGAAAATGAAGTTGCCGATGGCTTGGCCAACAAGGCTATTGATGAGATGTTAAACGGTACTGGTCAGTGATAGGGTTTTTATTTGCCTGTCTGTTATATATGACATATCCTGGAAAAGTATTTGGCAACACGCCGTGGATACATCCTTGTAGGCTCGAATGCAGCATTCGGTTGCCAAATACTTTTCTCCCGGATATGTCCAGTGAACAAATTTGATTTGATATTGATGTTATAACAAACCTGCATTAAGGAAGAAATATGCGCCAAATAGTACTGGATACCGAAACCACCGGTCTTGAACCCTCGCAAGGGCATCGCATTATTGAAATAGGTTGCGTTGAACTTGTAGACCGCCGCCTGACCGGAAAACATTTTCATCAATACCTGCAGCCGGACCGTGATATAGACGAGGGGGCCATTGAGGTGCATGGCATTACTAATGAATATCTAAAAGACAAGCCGCGTTTTCCCGACGTCGTTACGGATTATCTGGATTTTATCCGGGGTGCGGAATTGATAATACACAATGCGCCTTTCGATGTTGGATTTATCAATGCCGAATTAAAACTGCTTGACGGCGACTGGAACGATCTCGAGCATTATTGTTCCATACTTGATACCTTGATGCTTGCGCGCAAGTTGCATCCGGGCCAGAAAAACAGTCTTGATGCCTTGTGTAAACGCTATAACATCGATAATTCACAACGCACCTTGCATGGCGCATTGCTGGATGCTGAAATCCTGGCTGATGTCTATCTGGCCATGACAGGGGGGCAGACAAGCCTGTTGTTGGATGGTTCTCAGGATACCGCCGCCCGGAATCAAAATAAAACACGGCGCATAGATCCGCAGCGAGTGCCGCTAAAGATAACCCGTGCCAGTGCAGAAGAATTGGCGGAACACAATAATTATCTCGAGACGATACAAAGAGAAAGCGATGGCAAGTGCCTTTGGAAGGTGCTTGAGAACCAGTGATCATGTTTTGTTGAAGCTGTCATATGATAAAGAGAATGCAACAATTTTTTAAGACGCGCATTCAATCTGTAATAGAAATGGACGATAAGGTGGCATCCGACCATGCCGTGCAACTCGCAACAGCGGCGCTTTTGATCGAGATGACTCACGCGGATTTTCATGTAACAGAAGATGAGAGGGATGCTGTCAAACGGGCCTTGAAGAAGGCGTTTAAGCTATCTCAGGAGGAGACAAAAGAGCTGATTTCCCTGGCTGAGCAGGAAGTCAAAGAGGCTGCTTCGCTTTATCAGTTTACCGGTCTAATTGATAAAAACTTTACCCCGGAACAAAAGCGGCACGTAGTGGAAATGTTGTGGCGCGTTGCATTTGCTGATGACCATAAGGATATGCATGAAGAATATCTGGTAAGGAAGATTGCCGATTTGATCCATATATCCCATAAAGATTTTATTCAGGCGAGGCATATGATTGAAGCTGAGTTCTCCAATGCACCCACATAATTTGTTATTAACATCACATAAGATGTGCATTTATGACCAAATGCGCATAGATGCTGGCAGCATAGCCGAGTGCAATTGCCCAACTCCATTTCAGGTGAGTAAAGAAAGTATAAATGCCCCGTGCCTGACCCATCAAGGCAACGCCGGCCGCAGATCCGATCGATAACAACGATCCGCCGACGCCGGCAGTCAGCGTTACCAGCAACCATTGCCCAAGTGACATGTCAGGATTCATGGTGATCACTGCAAACATGATCGGAATGTTGTCGATAATGGCAGATAATATCCCCACCAGGGTATTTGCGGTTGTCGGTCCCAGGTCGCCGTAAATGTATTGTGATACATGTGCCAAATAACCTATTGTGCCCAGGCCGCCGACACACAGGACAACGCCATAAAAGAACATCAGGGTATCCCACTCGGCCCTTCGCATGCTGATAAATATATCGAAGGGTTTTTCCTTTTCATTGTATCTGAGCTCTTCAGGACCGCTGATATGAGGCGGCATTTTAGATATCTCATCACGGCGCAGAAAATAGCCGTATAATTTTAATATGCCAAGCCCGGTCATCATGCCAAGTACCGGAGGTAGGTGTAGAAAGTTGTGCATGGTAATGGCCATGGTGATGGTGAGCATAAACAAACCAATCACGACAAATCCGCCTTGTTTGACATTAACATGCTCCTTAATTGCTTCCGGTTGTTTTTTGGGTACGGAAAATGACATAAAAAACGCCGGGATCAGCCAGTTAATGGCCGACGGAATGAAGATGTCAAAAAACTCTATGAAGTCAACAAGACCACGTTGCCAAACCATTAAGGTAGTGATATCCCCAAACGGGCTGTAGGCCCCGCCGGCATTGGCAGCAATAACAATATTGATACACGCAACTGCAATAAAGGTGTTATTCCCGACGCCGACAGACATGACGACGGCAGCCATAATCAGCGCTGTTGTCAGGTTATCTGCAACGGGTGATATGAAAAATGCCAGAAGCCCGGTTATCCAGAATATGGTACGTAATGAATAACCCTTTGAAACGAGCCATGATCTTAATGCCTTGAAAAGGTTACGCTCAGTCATCGTATTGATATACGTCATCGCCGCCAGCAGGAACAAAAGTAATTCGGCATAGTCAAGGATGTTATGGCGCACGGCTTCTCCAGCCGTCTGAGTATCACCATGGAGGGCATAGGCGATTCCGACAAGAACCCAGATCAGCCCGGCAGCTACAATTACCGGTTTTGATTTGCGCAGATGGATAAACTCTTCGCACATCACCGTGAGATAGGCCACCACAAATATAATAATTGAGGCAATACCAAACCATGTCTTGGTTAAATCAAGGGCGGCATGGGTTCCCGTATTTTCAGCTGCGAAAGTCAATGCGGGAGTTATCGCGAATAATGTGAGAAAAAAACACAGCCATCTATTTGCAGCATTGTTTGAGCAGAGTTTATTCATATTTTTGCCATGGATAGTTAGAGGTTAAATTACTGAGCCTGGTCAAGGCCTACTGCACAGCAGTGCAAGATTCTCCCATGATGGAAGATCAAGGTCTAGTTATGTTTACAGGGTTTAGCTGTTGCAGGTTCTGTATGAGAATGACCCCGGGCGGGCGGGGCAGTATTGCCGGGAGATTATTTAATTGCTTCTTGCCACAGTATGCTTGCGGCATTGAAGTCGGGCGGAAGCAGTTCTTCGATTTTTTCGACTTTTGATGATTCTTTATTCAAAAGGCTTCTGGTATTTTCATCGATGATATAAGGGGTAATCAGCACCACCGTTTCAGTATTGATATCGGTATCGACGGTTCTTGAAAATAGCCGTCCTAATAAGGGTATTTTACCCAGTATCGGCACGCGGGAATGTTCTTTATTTTTGGTATTTTTCATCAGGCCACCGATAAAGATCGACTGGCCATTTTCCGCCAACAGCAAGGTTGTGACTTCAGTGGTTTTCTGGGACGGAATACCATTAATGAGCTCACCGGTGCTGACCTCAGGATGAATGTCCATCAGGATGCGCCCGGAACCATCGACGGAAGGCGTTACCTTCAGGATGACACCTGATTCAAGGAATTCGATGCTTTCGGTGGTAATCTGATTGGTAGTGGTTGTCACTTTATAACCAATACGGTCTCCGATCACGACCTCGGCCTCCTGGTTTTCCAGCGCCAGAAGTTTGGGTGTCGATAAGGTGCGTACCCTGCCTTCTGTTATTAAAGCCGTGAGGGTCGTTTCTATATTCGAGCTGACCAAGGTAAAAAAGAAACCTGTCGATGGATCACCGTTCTCCGTGAGTGATGCAAATCCCGTTGTGCCTAAATCCCCGCTGCCATTGCTGGTGTCAAACAGGCGTTTCCAGTTTAAACCGAAAGATTCGGAATCGTTAAGCGTGACTTCAAGGATCTTGGCTTCTATGAGAATCTGCGGGGGTTCCCGGTCAATATCGACAAGCAGCTTTTCAATGCGATCAAGAAATTCAGGCAGATCTTCGATAACCAGCAGCCTGCGGTCGTCGAGCTTGGTGATCTTGCCATAGCGGGAGAGATGCTTGGTCAGAATATCCGCAACGATCTTCGGGTCGGAATACTGGATTTTAAACGTGCGAATAGAAGTATTATCGCTGACTGTGTCCAAGCCGGCGTCTTTACGGTCGAGGATCATGTAGGTCCCATTGTTGTGTTCGACGACATACCCTGCCGTAATAGTAATGGCATTGATGGCCTCTTCGAGAGTAACTTCATAGAGATTGACTGATACATTGCCCGACACGTTTTTCCCGATCAGGATATTGACCTGATCCTTTCGGGATAACAGCTCAAGCACTTCCTGAATAGAGGTATCCCTGACGGAGATCGATACCCTTTTTTGTCCGAACGAGTTGCCGGGATGTGGTTCCTCCGCCACGCCTTGACCTGCGAACAGGATTAGGCAGATCGCAATGCTCCATATTTTTATGTATTTGCCCATAATGTATAGATCGCCTATTGTTTCAAGGTCACTTTAATTTTTTCGCCGTTTTTGATGAATATGGCGGATTGTTTGTTGACTTCCACCAATTGATAACCCTGATAGCTGTCTCCGATCATCAGTATTTGGCCGTTCAAATTCACCATGGATTCATTGCCAGCCTGCAATGTACTCCGCAATTGCAGATTGGGTTTTGCCACGGCAGATGCAGACGCATTTAAAAATGCCGGTTGCACGAATGGATCATATTGCAGCGATGATAATGGCAGTTCTTCGACAGCAGATAAACTACCGGTACCCGCCAGCATGAATACGAAGCAAATTATCCTGCCATGTGTCATATTTCGTTATCCGATAATTTGTAAGATGCAAGCTTCACGTTCATGTTCAATAATGGCGCACCCGGGGTGTAACGGATTTTGAACTGCGGGATTACCATGGGGCCCAGTTGCACCGTCACTTCATAAAGCCAGTTATACAAGTCGGCATATTTCCCCATAACTTCTATATCGAACGGAACCTCTTCAAACATGAGCACTTTATTGATATCGCCCGGGGTCACGCGCGAGAGTATGACCTTATGATCCGCCGAGATCTTGTCTAAACGGCCAATGACATGGGCGGTGATTTCCTCGGATGATAATAGGGGCTGTTCGCCGCGCAATTTCTTGCTCAGGACGGCGATTTCCTGGCGATATTGACGGATTTTTTCAGTGATTGTTTCACCGCTTGCGACCAGTTGTTCGAGTCTCTCGCGTGCCTGGGCGAGCTCCTTATATTCGTGAAATGGTTTTTTAATGACATATTGCCAGGCGAGCAGCAGCATGCTGCCTAGTATCATGATCAATACGAATGCCAGTAATTCTTTACGTATTTGTACCAGCCGTTCGATCATGGGGATGATTCCGGTAATGGTTGTGTGGATGCCGCAAGCGTGAAGTCTACAACTTCCGTTTTTGTATAACGGCGCAATTGAGTATTGACAATCTTTACGGTGCTGAAGACAGGCTGTGCATTGAGCCGGTTGACGAAAGAGGCCAGAACCGAGTGGTCACGCGCCTGTCCTTTGATTTCAACCTTGGTCAGCAGTTTGTTTTGTTTGCCGGGGTTTTTAGCGTCCCTGGTAGATTCGCTGCCTTGGGGCACGACGATAAAGTAACCGGTATTGACGGTTTCACCCTTGACCTTGTCGGTTTCGGGTTTATTAAGATAACTCATTTCCTGAAACCAGATGTCTTTGCTCATGGCCTTGTCGATGGCCGTAAACAATTTGTTCGTGGCGGGCCCGTGTTGAAGGCTATTTAAAATATCCAGCTTGTATTCGATAGACGATTTTTGCCTTGTCAGGCTATCGAGTATTTTTTCATTGTTGACCACTGATGTCTTGGATTGCTGGAGATGCCCGATTGCATCATTTTGTGCTTCGATCAGGTAAGCGAGCGCACCTTTTGTCAACACTGTCACCATAACGATAACGGCAACGCTGATAATGGATAATTTAAACCAACGCCTGACACGCAGCATGTCACGGTAATCCGCTGGAATCAGATCAATTCCGGTCATGGCGAGGCAGGCCTCGTAAGGCCAGTCCTGTGGCTATGGCGCTGCTGACGGCGCTTTCCTGATCAGCGGGGGGCGTAAAATTGTTGCATTTATCAAAGCAGGTATACGGATTCAGTATATCGACAGGTATTGAAAGCAGATCATTGAGCCATTGTACGGCGTTGGGGAAACGGATGATGCTGCCCAGTAAATACATATGCTCGACCGAACCACCGCGAGTCTTGGATGCAATGTAGATCAGAGTTTTATTGATTTCATTTGTTAATTCAGTCGCGGCTTGTTCAATTATCCCGGTAATTTTTGCTACGGTGGCGGGATCATAATCATCATGCATTTTGGCTTCATGTTTGCCGTTATTAAATCCATGTTGATGTAACAGCCTGGCGGCGGCTTCATGCGATATTTCCAGTGTTTCACTTAACTTGTCCAGTAACAGGTCTTCGCCGAAATCAATTTCTCTATCGAGAATATGCCTTCTTCCCCAAACGACGGTCAGATAACTATGTTGTTTCCCGAAATTGATCAGTAGTACATTCGGGTGAGTTTTTTCCTTGTTCAGCGCTGTGATGACGCGGGCAAGCGCGGCGGGACCGATATCCAATGCTATAACCTCAAGTCCTGCTTTATGTAACAGGTCCAGATAAGACAAGACGCTCTGGCGTTTTGCAATAGCGACCAGTGCCGAGCGTTCAGGGCTGTCATTGTCGCTGCTGCGAATCAGCAGATAATCGACGATGGATTGATCAAGCTCGTTGCCATAACGTTCTTTGAGTTCGCGGATGATGGCATCCTGATCACTTTCATCGGATTGTTTTCGGAAATCGATATTGACCAATTTCAGGTCATCACCATAGGGCATACAGGCGATGACTTTTTTACCGGCAAAGGGCTGATCGCTTAGTACTTGCTTTACATAAGCGCGAAAACGGGCAGGGTGTGCGATGAGCTCTTCATATGCGCATGGATAAGGGCTGGAAACCGCTGCTCGAATACTGGGACTGTCGTTCACCGTTTCCATTTGCAGCATATTGAGCCTGTTGTGCCCAAGATCGAACCCTATCGGACTGATACTGACAGCGGCATCATGATTCGACTTTGGGAAAAACTTGTTGAATGCAATCATCATCCTTTAACAACTCATATCAGCCCACGTTATATAAGGGGGTCGAATGAGCCTCCTCCGTTTTGGCACTGGCAAGGCCTGCTTCACCCCTGTGCACACACTGTATTGAGATAACGGTATTTATCTTTATTTATATCGACGTTTGTCAGGGATTCTTTACAGGAATGGATAAAAAGTTAAGAATTATTAAATAGTTATAAGAATTCTTTAAAATCAGAGGAGTGGCGTGTAAATAATCACCAATTCGGGCTGTTCTGAGGCGTTTTCCCGGCTGTTCAAGTCTATGGTTTGAGATACCGTGCTGCTTATCAGCACAATGCCATAGTTAGGTGATACAAGGGGAAGGTCCAGCCATTCCTGGACCAGGGGGGTGATATCCGCCTCAATCCATACATCCACATCACCATTAGGAATAGTCAAAGTTTCGATAATCTGTGGATCATGAGTGCCACCAAACGAAGCCCAATTAACATTATTAATCCGTTCGCGCCAGGTTACGTCATTCTCTTGCCATGACTCTGTGAGACGATAAATGTCGATATCAAGATCGTTATTTGTCGAAGGACTGATATTGTTGACATAAAAACGTAATATCGCACTGTCCAGGATTGTTGACGGTGGTATGGACGAAAGATCAAATTGTACGACAGGCCGGTATCTGTCCGATCGCGCTACTCTAAGGTCAGGGTTACCGCCATAGTTGTCATTACCACCGCTGTTTCGTCGCAGATAGGAGTCCTGCATTGGTTGCAGTGGCACGATTATGCTCCCCGGCGGTGGCCCGCCACCCGTGCCGCATTCGCCGATATACGTGATTGTCAGTTGCGGATTTAATGAATCATTGCCGTTTTCACTGCTGGCGAACCGCACCCCGTCGCGTGGCCCGACCTGTTCGATCAGCACACCATAGTTGGGCGATGTGTTATCCAGCCAGTCGCTTACCAGGGTTGTGATGTCCCATTGATGCCAGGTGTTGTTACCTGTTGGCACGACCGTGCTGGCGGCAGCGGCAGGATCATAATCACCTCCCGGAGTTGCCCACGAATTTGAACCATCATAGTCATTCCATGTGGCGCCATCGGCAAAGCCATTGCCTGTTCTGGTCCCTTCGACCCATGATTGCGTAAGCCGGTGAATATCGATCTGAACGGGATTGTTACCGTCATTTTCTAGATAAAGCTCGAGAATTGCGCTGGTAACGGTTGCATCTGCCGGGATTGTCGATAAGTCGAATTCAACAAGCCCGTTTCTCCTGCCGGATTCGGCATGAATCCTGTTCGATCCGCCATAATTTCTGTTCGAGCGGTCAACGCGCAGATAGGTATCCTTGCCGGAGGTAGCATCCGGTTGCAAGACCACAACAATGGGCGACGAACCGGTAACCTTTATATCTGTAAAGGTAAATGTCTGTGTAACGCCGTTTGCGAGCTGACCGGTAGCGGTAACGGTAACAGGCGAACCGCTTGACTGGTTGAGCGTGGCGCTATAACTATTCAGGCCAAAAGGGGTGTCCGGGATATTGGTGTAGCCGGAGCAATCCGTGCTATTCAACAACCACTTGGCATGGTTTAGTGCTGCCTCGGCGACATAGTGGACTTCGTCATTTTGCGCTTCGTCAACCACCAGATGGGTGTTGATCACACCTTCCCTGTTCAGCAAAAAGGCAATCGACGAAATCAATGCAATGGCCAGGATGACTGATATCAGGATGTAGCCTTGTTGATGCCTGGTGCGGAGATAGCTCATTTTGCACCACCCACGCGCACTCGCGAATTCAGGTTAATGGTTTCATTGCCATTGGCGATAGCCAGCGTAATTTCAACAATGACACCACGGCCTTGTGGAATCCGGGCCGCCGTAAATGTAATAACGTTCTCGACAAGCGGGTTTTCGGTATAGTCGTTACCATCGACAGGATTCAGGTTCGGCATACGTTCGATCAGTGTTGTCCCTTGCAGGTAATAGACGACCGGATCGTACCAGTCATTATCATCGGAGCCGTCGGAGTCACCGACCAGACTACCGTCTTCATGGTTTCTGAGTGTATTGCCTTCGTCCACCAGGCCGTCACCGTCATCGTCGATACCAATGATACCCGGCGCACCATCATTGGTATTATCAGGCGGCAGATCTTCATCAAGCTGACCGTCACCGTCATTATCACCATCCATTATGCCGTTTGAGTCCTGATCTATAGTGGGCCCCAGCGACACAGCGAGCACGTCGCGAGGAACATTGTCTGTGAAAGGTAACATCAATATTCCCGCATCGCGTACGGCGGCATTCATGCGTTGCATGGCGAATCGTGCATCCTGGGTCAGGTCGTGTTTTGCCTGGCTGCCGGACCAGGCCTGTAATGCACCTCCAACGACCTGGCCGAGCAGCAATGCGAATACCGACGCGATGGCGAGCGACAGCAATACCTCGATCAGTGTAAGTCCTGAATGTTTATTGAGGGTATTTTGATTATTTTCATGCGTGTCATTCCCGCGAAAGCGGGAATCCATACAAATAAAAAACCTGGATGCCTGCCGCAGCCTGCCCTCGGCCACGATCAGGGGCGGGCATGACGAATTATTTAGAGCAGTATTTTTACGATTGGACTTCATTGGGTGGTCAACGTTTGCAGACTCTCCGGTGTGCCTTCGATCTCGACGTGGACCCAGATCAGGCCGGAATCTTTACCCGTGAAGGGATCGTTATCGCCGTCAAGATTGTCGCCATCATAGCGGGACAGATAGACGAGACGTCTGTGCGGTGTGCCGGCGGTATCGGAATAGGTTGAACTGGGCGTATTGGGGTCATTGATCAACTGCGCTTCGGTATCAAGCGCCGCCATCGTTTGGGCCAGCATATCTTCCATCTTGCTCTTCAGGCTTAGATGATTTTCGACATGGGTACGATGCGTACCGGTGCTTTGAACGCCCGTCTGCAGTGAATTGATCGCCGGGACGAGTGTCACTGCGATCAGAAACGTCGCAATTAGTATTTCGATATACGAAAAGCCACGATGACAATGCCTTGGCTTATGGGACGCCTGAAAAATCTTATTTACGTCATTCCCGCGAAAGCGGGAATCCATACACATTAAAAACCTGGATGCCCGCCGCAGCATGTTCTCGGTTCCGAACGGGGACGGGCATGACAATTTATTTAGAGGTTTTTTATTACACGTCATGGCCGCGTCACTCTGCCTGTCACGGCATCGACTTGTACGATCGAGATATTACCGCCCTGGTTGAGCCGCACTTCCCCCTGATCCATCAATGTGATGGTCGTATCGGATGCAACGCGTACCGGAGTGCCTTTGGCATTGAATACCACATATTCATAGGGCGTCGGATCGCCGCCAAAGCGGAAATCGGCAATGGAAATCCCGATGCCCGCAGTAGGCGTGTCGGTATTGATGGAAAGATCGTAGAGTTTTTTATCATGTGGATGACGCAGTGTGGTTTCGTCTGCGCTATCGATTGGCGGATCGGTCATGTCCAGTTCAAAGACCACGATCCGGTCGTTGGCGGCGGTAAAGCGTACCCCATGCGGTTTACCGGTACGAATGGCCTGACTCTTGGCATAACGCAAGGCCATGACGGCTTCGTTGGCGGCCACTTCAAGTTTCTTGGTATCGGGAGATTGTAAATAGGGGATCGCCACGAGCGCGACGATCCCCAGAATGGTAATGACGATCAGCAGTTCAAGAAGGGTAAATCCTTTCCATCGTATATCCATCTAACAAAACAATCACGAGGTGAATTATCCATTAGAAATCCAGATAACTTTGAAATCCTTATCTGGTGTCGTATGTTGAATGATTCATGATGATTTCACCCGTGTCCGGATCATATTTCCATCCGCCAAGATTTCCCGGAGCAGTGGCGGTCAAGCCCAAGGTCCCTGAACTGGCAGCTGGAATTACTTCAACAACGCCGTTTTCGACAACGGGATCTTTAGGCAGATTCTTCTTTTTTAAGTAAGGGCCAAAGACATGAGTTGCATCTTTTGATGTAGAAATATCACCGTCAGCATCCGTATATTGCGTTAATTGTTTCTCGAACGCCCCCTGCGTATGTTCATCACCTGCGCCACTTGCTGTTTCAAGTTTACCCGGGTATTCGCCATGCTCCTGGAAGTACATATCTATAGCGGTACGTGTGGTGGCCAGTGTTGAATCTATTGCAGCCACTCGAGCATCATCGGTCGATGCGGTGAATTGTGGAATCGCCACGGCGGCCAACACACCCAGAATGACCACCACGATCAATAATTCGATGAGTGTAAAACCTTTTTGAATTGCGTTGTTGATAGTTTTCATTTTCTTCACCTCTGTGAGAATGTTGTTTATGAGTTGTACGATGGTTGAGCCCCGTCATTACCTGGATGAGCAAAGCTTTTATTGTTCAAACTCAGTCAGGTACAGCATTTTTATCGGCAGCGACCCATGAGTCTTTAATTATTATCTTTCTCTGATGGCCATATAACCTGCTGTTATTAAATGAAAAATTAAATATATGTGAGAAACGGGAAGGCAATAACGCATGGCCGGAGAAGTATTCGGCGACCGTATGCAGCATGCGAGCCTACATGGATGTATTGACGGCGTGTCGCCGGACAGTTTTCCTGCCATGCTTCGTTGAGATTTAGGTGACCGCGCGCGATAACTTGAATATCGGCAATATCAACGAGCTGACAATGAGGCCAACCAGAATACCCATGATCAGCAGCATGAACGGTTCGACAAGTTTGGATACATTGGTAAGTTTTTTGGTCAAATCGTTTTCGTAATGATCCGCCACTCGCTGCATGACAGTCGGCAGGTTCCCTGCAGTCTCGCCTGTGTGGATCATGCTGGCGAGCATGGCGGGTATAAACTCCGCCTCTTTGAATCCGCTTGAAAGCCCTTGTCCTTCGGTAACGTTTTTGCTGAGTTTGGCAATGAAGTGACGGATAACGGAATTTTTTACGACATCGCGGCACGAGCTCAGTGTATCAACGATGCTGACGCCGTTCGCGAGCGACAAGCCCATGACCCTCATGATCTGCACCATGTATGCCTGGATAAAAATATCCTTGATGACAGGAAGGGTGAGTTTTTTACGGTCAAAAAACTCCTTGCCTTCAGATTTGGCCAGCCATTTGACGAATAAGAATATCAGAAAAGCAAACCCTGTTGTAATGCTGATCCAGTGTTCTCTCAACAGATCGCTCATGCCCATCAGAATAAGCGTCGTGAATGGTAGTTGATCTTCGATCGCGGCAAATAGCTCGGTGAATTTCGGAAAGATCACCGTTAAGACAAAGATAACAACGGCGATCGAGAAAAGGATAAGAAAGGTGGGGTAGAACATGGTGGATATCAATTTGGAGCGCATTGCGTCGGTTTTATTATCCATGGTAATCAGTTGTTCCAGGATTTGGGGCATGAACCCCCCCTTTTCACTTGCGGCAATCAGATTGACATAGCTGGACGAAAAAAGTTGTGGGTGTTTGGCAATGGCATTCGAGAACGATTCACCCGCCGAAACATCCCGCAATATGACTTCGAGTAATCGTTTTACATGGGGGTTTTCTTCCTGGTGATATAACATGTCGAGGCTGGAATGCAACGGTACACCCGTTTCCAATAGTATCGCCAATTTTTCACTAAACAGAATGCGATGTTTCAGCGTGATTTTTCTGTCGAATCGCGCTAAATCGAATATTATTTGTCTTCTTTTCGGCGATCCGATACGCGGGGCGGATTTCATATCGATGGGCATATTGGATACCTGTTACTCGTTAATGACCCGTGAGAGTTCTTCAAGTGTTGTCTCGCCGCTCAATACATGATTGAGGCCATCGTCGAAGAGTGTTTTATGCCCTTTGTTTTTTAGTATTGCTTTTATCTCTTCATGACTGGGATTGGAGTTGATAAGTTTTTGCATCTCATCGTCGAATTCAATAATTTCATAAATACCCATGCGGCCTTTATAACCGGAATCATAACAGGTCGGGCATCCTTCACCCTTTGCCAACCGGGCCTTCTTCCTGTTAGTCCAGCCAAATCTTGATTTAATGTCTTGAGGAGCGGGATAGAAGGTTTTGCATTCATTGCAGACCCTTCTGACCAGACGTTGTGCGATCACACCACCGATTGCCGATGACAATAGATAGGGTTCTATCCCCATATCGGCAAGACGAAAGGTAGCGCCTATGCTGTCATTGGTATGCAGGGTTGAAAGCACAAGATGTCCGGTCAATGCGGCATGGATGGCAATCTCTGCAGTTTCCTTGTCGCGTATTTCACCGACCATGATAATATCGGGGTCCTGACGCAGGATATGTTTGAGGGTTCGAGCGAATGTCATTCCAATCGTTTCATTGACCTGGTTTTGATTGATGATATCGACCTGGTATTCGATCGGATCCTCGATGGTGACGATATTCTTTTCGATGGAGTTGATATGATTGATAGCAGCATAAAGCGTGGTTGTTTTACCACTGCCCGTGGGGCCCGTGACCAATACCATGCCATGACTGTTTTTTAACAGCCTCTTGAATAGATCCAGATTGTGTTTCTCCATGCCAAGATCATTGATGTCGTGAATGGCCTGGCTTTTATCCAGTAAACGCAGGACGACGACTTCACCAAAGATCCCGGGCAGAGTGCTGACACGCAAATCCACGCTCCGGTTTTGAATAGTGACTTGAATACGTCCGTCTTGAGGGAGTCTTTTTTCAGAGATATCAAGATTTGCCATGACTTTTAGTCGCGAGACGATGGCAGAGTGCATTTCGGAGGGAGGCGCCATGGTTTCATATAGTATGCCGTCGATGCGGAAACGAATGCTTGTTTTAGAGCGCGCAGGTTCGATATGGATATCGCTGGCGCCTTCGTGAACGGCGCGTTGTATCATGCTGTTGACGAGATTGATGACCGGACTGTCGCCTGAAACCGTATCGATGTTAGTGAAGCTATTGGGCAACAATTGCTTGTTATGCGAGGAACTTTTGCCGAGTACGCTCATGTAGTCGGAGATATAATTTGTTTCCGCATGGACTTCATTGATATAGTCGAGAATATCTTCGCGGCGGGCCAGTACGGGCCTGACCTTGCAACCGGTGATGGTCTCGATTTCATCCACATTCGGTACCGACTGTGGTACATGCGTGGCGACTGTGACAACCCCTCTGATTTTAAAGAGCAGCAATACCTCGAGGCGATACGCTGTTTCTCTTTTGAGTAGCTTGGCAATTTCGGGGTCATAGCAACCCGGTCGCAGCATGAGATACGGTATATTCAATTGTTCGCTAAGGCATTTGAGCATCTGCTCTTCGGTGACCCAGCCTTTCTCAATCAATATATGGCCGATGCGCATGCCCGTTTGTTGTTGCAAGCGGGTGGCCTCTGCAATTTGCTTTTCATTGATAATGCCTTTATCGAGCAGGATGTCGCCCAGTTTTCTTTTTGCCCGGGTTATATTGTTGGCGGAACGCTGTTCCTCATTTGTAGCCGTATCGATATTGTGAATATGTTCATGCAAGCCGGTGGCAATGAATACATCCTGTATCACATGATGAAGATTGGTAACCTTGATCCAACCGCCCTCACTAACGGCGTGACCGTGTAGATCGAGCAGCAATTCAAGCGCTTTGCTGTTGATTGCCGATACCTTGGCGAAGTCCAGTACGATTTGGACTTTATGAGCTGATAAACATGAGGAGATCACCTCATGCAAGTAGGTAAGTGATTCGTCCTCCGTGAGCGACGGCACAGGGCCGAGGTAGGTCATCGTGCCGATTTGGGTCTGTGCAATCTCTTTGACGATAGCCATGTCTATGGGGCTCATTCAGTTATTTAAGTATCTCGGTCGTTTCTGGTTGTATAAGATTGCATTTTGTATAGTCGTGTTCGAACACCTCCATCAAGCTGAAGGCCTTACTTGACCTATTAATTAGCGGCGACTCGACAGTCAACTTTAATAAGGCGTGCACAACTTTATCCAATATCATGTTGATTATTAAGTGATAATAGAGTTATTATGACGGCCCTAGACATGTCGTCGATGATTTTCGAATATACCTCGATCAACCATCCATCACGGCGTTACATTCCCTAAACTTTTTAAATCCGGCGATGTCAGAGAGGATTTACAGAATTGTCAGGCCATATATTGAAAAAATAACATAGGGTAACCATGACCAATCAAGAAGAGATTCGAAAACTTCATAACTACATCAGTCAACACATCATAGGCCAAAATACCTTAATCAACAGGCTTCTCATTGCGCTGTTGGCGGATGGTCATTTGTTGGTTGAGGGCGCGCCGGGGCTGGCAAAAACCCGCGCCATCAAGATTTTGAGTCAGGGGATAGAAGGAAATTTCCATCGTATTCAGTTTACCCCCGATCTACTGCCCGCCGATCTGACCGGAACAGAGGTATTCAGGCCACAGGATGGTTCGTTCAAGTTTCAACGCGGGCCATTGTTCCACAATATGATTTTGGCTGATGAAATCAATCGTGCGCCGGCAAAGGTGCAATCGGCCCTGCTTGAAGCGATGGCGGAACGTCAGATCACGGTTGGATCAGTGACCTACAAACTGCCGGAATTATTCTTGGTCATGGCGACGCAAAACCCGATTGAACAAGAGGGTACGTATCCATTGCCCGAGGCACAGCTTGACCGCTTTTTATTGCATATCAATATCGATTATCCGGATGCCGAGACGGAACACGGTATATTGCGTCTTGCGCGTGGCGAGGCGCGTCAGAGCCAACGGGATGATAACAAGCCTGCTGTCCGGATCAGTCAACAGGTCTTGTTTGATGCCCGCGATGAGGTACTGGATATCTACATGGCGGAGAATCTCGAGCAGTATTTAATACATATCGTACTCGCTACCCGTAATCCGCAGGTGTACGGCGATGACCTTGTCCAATGGTTGCAATACGGCGCCAGTCCGCGTGCCAGTATTGCACTCGATCGTTGTGCCCGTGCCCATGCCTGGCTGGAAGGACGCGATTTTGTAACACCCGAAGATATTCAGGCACTCGCCTATGATGTATTGCGGCATCGCATCATCTTGTCTTATGAGGCTGAGGCCGATGGTATTACGCCGGACAAATTCATTGCCGAACTGATTACCCGCATTGCGGTTCCGTGATGAAGTTGAACTACAGATTTTCAAATTATCAAAAAAGCTCAAAAAATGCCTTCCCTTTCCCATGAGTGGGCCAGGGTGATGGTTGAACCCCTCATCCTAGCCTTCACCCCCAGGGGGGAAGGCAATCGGGGAACCTGTGATTTATTCAGAGTTTCCTTGGTTGAATAGCGATATCCCTTATTCCCTTTTGTAAAGTATTAATAGTTGCAAGATTCGTTTAATAAATGTTAGCCAAAAAGTCAGACAATCGGATTCGGGTCAGTACCGCGGATTTAATTGCGCTGCATCGCGCCGCGCAGGGATTGCCGCTGAAGGTTGGCAAGATCAGCTCGCGTCAGAGTGGTAACTATCTCTCGCCCTTCAAGGGGCGTGGAATGGAATTTGATGAAGTGCGGCCCTATCAGCCTGGCGACGATATTCGCACGCTCGATTGGCGCGTCACCGCGCGTACCGGAAAGCCTCATACAAAATTATTTCGTGAAGAACGGGAGCGTTCGGTTTTGATGTGGGTGGATTTGCGTGCGCCGATGTTTTTTGCAACTCAAGGGGCCTTTAAATCCGTAATCGCCGCACGTGCGGCCGCATTATTGGCGTGGAGTGCGGTGCATCACGGCGATCGCTTAGGCGGACTGATATTTTCAGGACAGCAACATCAGGAATTGCGTCCGCAACGCGGACGCAAGGCCGTGTTACACATTATTTCCTGCCTGGCTAGTCACTCTGCGTGGCAAAATCAAAACAAAGACAGCACTATTCGTAGTGATGCAGGACGAGAGGCCGTCATACGCCTGCGCCGTGTAATCCGTCCTGGTAGCCTGATTTTTCTGCTCAGTGATTTTCGGGATATCGATGAGCAGGCACAATCCCATCTTGGTCAAATAGCCCGTCATAACGATGTGGTGATGTTGTTTATTCATGATCCGCTTGAAATGGAATTGCCGCCCGCCGGTATCTATAAAATCAGTAATGGCGAGCAGGAGGTGACCCTTAATACCTTTAGTCAGGAATTGCGGCATAGCTATCACCGGCGATTTCAACAGCGCTATGAACAGATGAAAGAATTCTGTCACCGGCATGGCATCTATTTTTTGTCGTGTACGACTGCGCAGGATTTGGTAGGTGTATTAAAGACAGGACTTGGGTTAAAAACAGGTTATAAGTAACAGGTTAGATAGGTTATGCCTGCAGAGCAGTTGACGTTACGGGATATTCATTTGCCGGAAGCTGTTTCCTGGTGGCCGCCCGCGCCCGGATGGTGGGGGTTGCCGGCCCTGATATTGTTGTTGGCAATAATATACTTATTCGTGCGAGCCTGGCGCAGACGCCGGCGTTTGCGCAACAGTGCCATTCAGGAATTAAAGTATATCTGCGATGCCTTTGATCGGCATCATGATAGTCTGCGTTTGGTTCGCGAACTATCGGTATTATTACGCCGTATTGCCATCAGTTATTTTCCCCGGAGTGATGTTGCCGCTCTGACCGGGGATGAGTGGTTACGGTTCCTGGATAAAAGCGCTGATCTTGCTGATGGCGATCAAGGGTTTTTAAAAGGCCCCGGAAGAATCTTGAACAGCGGTCCTTATCAAGCCAGGTTAGAGGTTGATGCGCAATCCTTGATGGTGTTATGCCGGCGCTGGGTCGATGCCCTACCGGTAAAGTCATCAGCTATATCAAATGGAGCTATTCAATGATTCAGTTCGAATGGCCGTGGTTATTGACATTGCTGCCGTTACCTTTGGTGATTCGCTGGTTGTTGCCCGCTGTGTCTACAACGCGTGATGCGGCACTGCGTGTACCGTTCATAGAAGATTTCAGGGGTGCAGATCCGGGGCAGGTCAATATCATCACCCGGCACGGCGTATTATGGTTGGCCTTGTCGGCATGGATATTATTGGTAACCGCAGCCGCCCGTCCGCAATGGTTGGGTGAACAGGTGGAACTTCCGGTCAGCGGACGCGATCTGATGCTGGCGGTCGATTTGTCCGGCAGTATGGAGGTGGAAGACTTTATCCTGGACGGCCGCACGGTCAATCGTCTGTATGCAACACAATCTGTTGCGGGTGATTTTATCGAGCGCCGTGTCGGTGACCGCCTGGGCCTGATTCTGTTCGGCAGACAGGCATATCTGCAAACACCATTGACTTTCGATAGAGAAACCGTTCATACCTTGCTGTCGGAGGCGGTCATCGGGCTTGCTGGCAAGGAAACAGCGATCGGTGATGCCATTGGGCTGGCCGTTAAAAGATTACGCGATAAAGACCAAAACAGCCGGGTATTGATATTACTGACGGATGGCGCCAATACCGCGGGTGAAGTTGAGCCCATCAAGGCAGCGGAATTGGCGGCCGAGGAAGGATTGAAGATATACACCATTGGCATAGGTGCCGATGAAATGCTGGTGCGTTCATTGTTTGGTACGCGCCGCGTTAATCCATCGGCCGATCTTGATGAGAAAACGCTGACCGCTATCGCTGCGAAAACCGGTGGCCGTTATTTTCGGGCGCGTGACGCAGACGAATTGGAAAAGATTTACCGGATACTGGATGAGCTTGAACCCGTTGAACAGGAGGCCAAGGTATTTCGCCCGGTGAGCGCACTATATTTCTGGCCACTGGGTGCGGCAACCTTGATGGTATCCCTGTTGGTGCTGGGGCGGCAGCTTGGCTGGATGAGTGGGTAGAATATCATGTGGCTGTCTGCAGAAATGATCAATCAATTTCATTTTTTACGGCCCATGTGGTTATGGGCCATATTAATATTGATCATTTTGTTATGGATGCAGTCCCGCCTTGTACGTACCAGCCGTAGCTGGCAAGCGGTATGCGATCCGCAATTATTGCCACACATACTTTCAGGTACAACGGGAGGCGTGAAACACTGGCCGCTTTTTATCATGGCATTTTCAGGTATCCTGATTATTCTTGCATTGGCAGGTCCTGCGTGGAAACAGCTGGAACAACCGGTATTTCGGGAACAATCGGCATTGGTCATCGTGATGGATCTGTCACGTTCCATGGATGCAGCGGATATCAAACCCAGCCGTGTTGCACGTGGACGTCTCAAGATCATTGATATTCTCAAACAACGTAACGAGGGCCAGACCGCGTTGATCGTTTATGCAGCCGAGGCCTTTGTGGTAAGTCCGCTCACGGATGATGCGGAGACCATCATCGCCCAGGTACCGAGTCTTTCGACTTCACTGATGCCGAATCAGGGCAGCCGGCCGGATCTCGCGCTGGAGAAGGCGATGCAACTGTTGCAACAGGCGGGTGTACCGCGTGGAGATATACTGTTGGTTACCGATGGTGTTAATAACGATATGTTGAAAAATACAATCACTGGATTGACACACAAGGGGCATCGGTTATCTGTGCTTGGTGCCGGGACTACGGAAGGTGCGCCCATTGCCATTGCAGGCGGAGGTTTTCTGAAGGATCGTGACGGTTCGATTGTCATCCCGAAGTTGGATGAACATGCCTTGCACAGTCTGGCATTACAGGGTGGCGGCCGTTACCGGACATTGACAACGGATGACAGTGATATTGAAAGTATACTGTCTGATTTTGTTACCAGACGCCTCGATGCAATGGAACGACAGGCAGGGTTTAAAGCGGATATCTGGCGGGAGGAGGGCCCGTGGTTATTATTACTGGTGATCCCCTTTGCAGCAATGGCGTTCCGGCGCGGTTATCTGCTTGTACTATTGTTCGTGTGTTTACCCATACCGGGGCCGGCTCATGCATTTGGCTGGAATGATCTTTGGCTCCGTCCGGATCAGCAGGCGGCGCATGCATTTGAACAGGGTGATGCGGACAAGGCCGCCGAGCTGTTTGATAATCCGCAATGGCGTGCGGCCGCTTATTACCGTGCCAAAGACTATCAACAGAGCGTAGCAACACTGGAGGGGATTAATACCCCTGATGCCTTATATAACAGGGGTAATGCGCTGGCCCAACTTGGCCGCTTGCCGGAGGCCATTGCGGCTTATGATAAAGCACTTGAACTTGACAAAAACCATGAAGACGCCCGTTATAACCGTGAACTGCTAAAAAAACAGCTGGAACTGCAATCTCAAAATCAAGGCCGATCCCAGGGCCAGTCACAGCAACAACAGTCACAAGATTCTGATGCCGCATCCGGACCACAGCATGATCAAGCCCAGGCTCAAAACGCCCAGTCCCAACAAAATCAGACAGGCCAGAAACAACAACAGGATCAGGTACAGAACAGTGAATCTGATCAGGCTGCCGCATCAGATCAACAAGGGCGGGCACAACAGCAGTTACGACAGGCTAATGGCGATGAACAACAGGATGAATTCGGTGCAGCAAATGAACAAACCGGCGATGAAAAGAATGAAGCGGATGCTGACAAACACAATATGATGAATGCGGCACGGGAAAATGAAAGTCAACAGCAAGATGGAGAACAAACAACACAAGCGCAGGCAATGACCGATATGACTGAACATAGTGAGGTCCAGCAGGCAAATGAGCAATGGCTACGCAGGATTCCTGATGATCCTGGCGGGTTGTTGCGCCGTAAATTTCAATATCAGTCACAACAGAATCGCGGGCAGCAGTCACAAGAGGAACAGTCGTGGTGATGAAGTTGAAGAGAATCCATAGTGGTTTAGTGATCTTGCTGCTATCGTTAATGGCACCGGCTGTCTGGCCTGCCACGATTACCACACATCTTGACAGAAACCCTGTCAACCTCGATGGATCTTTCCGTGTAATCTTTGAAGCCGACGGCAATGTTGATGGCTCTCCGGACTTTAGTCCGTTGGAGCAAAATTTCGATATCATTAATCGCAGCCAGGGCAGCAGCATGCAGATTATCAACGGCCAGATCAGTAATAAGACCCAATGGACTCTGACATTACTGGCCAAACAAGCGGGCAGTTTTGTGATTCCGGCAATTCGATTTGGCCGCGATACATCCCAGGCGGTGAGTATCCTGGTGCAACCTGCACGGCAAGGACAATCAGGTGACGCAGGTGAGGTATCGCTCGAGGTGACTGCCGAACCGGAGTCCGCCTATGTCCAGTCGCAGATTATTTACACCGTACGGTTATTACGGGCGGTGAATCTTGTGAATGCCAGCCTGAGTGAACCTGAATTAGATGGCAGCGATGCAATTATAGAAAAACTGGGCGATGACCGCGAATATGAAACCTGGCGCAATGGCGTGCGTTATGCCGTGATTGAAAGAAGCTATGCGGTGTTTCCCCAGCAAAGCGGCAAGCTCAGTATTAAGCCGGTGATCTTCGAGGGCCAGATTGTAGATCGTGGACGTTCAATGTTTGATCCATTCGCGCAGGCGTCCCGTATAAAACGCCTGAAATCGGAATCTGTTGAACTTGATGTGAAGGCCGTACCTCAAAACGTCCAGGGCATACATTGGTTGCCGGCGCGGGAACTTAGTCTTGCCGAGGAATGGCCCGAGTCCGCTGAATTTAAAACCGGTGAGCCGGTGACGCGTACGATTACCCTGCGGGCGAAAGGACTCACGGCTGCCCAGCTGCCGGAGCTGATTAGCGAGGCCCCAGATGGCATAAAATCATATCCCGATCAACCGTCGTTGAACGACGACAAAAGAATCAATGAGATTATTGGAACCCGGCAGGAGAAGACCGCCATGATACCCACCCAGCAGGGTGCTTTTATTTTGCCCGCTATTGAGATTTCGTGGTGGAATACATTGAAAGATCGTCAAGAGGTTGCGCGTATTCCGCAACGTACCATTAATGTCGTGGCGGCTGATCCATCGCGCACAACGGCTTCCACTGCGACTAATGCGCTTCAACAAGCCGATATCGATGCCCGGAACTCAAATACCGGCAGGGAGGTCATACCGGCCGCTGCACAAATAAATCCGTCAGTTTCAGGTGTCTGGTTTTGGGTCAGTGCGCTGTTGGCGGCGGGGTGGCTGTCAACCAGTATCTGGTTTTTTATGATGCACAGATCTGCACGAAAAAATGTATCGGCAAAAAAAGCACGTACAGAGAATCTGTCCAGACTTAAACAAGGTCTAAGCAAGGCATGCATGAGCGGCGCTGCGGCCGATGCCGGCGTAATATTATTGAATTGGGCCAAATATCATTGGCAATCCGATCCACCCCAAAATTTGGGGGAAATAGCTAAACGCTGTGGAGGCTATTTTGCCGAAGAAATCGATTCGTTGAATAAGGCGCTGTACAGTCATAATGCCGGTCAGTGGCAAGGCAAGGGGTTGTGGCAGGCCTTTGAGCAGTATATTGCATCGAGTAAGCCGGGAGAAATTCAATCCAGTGAAATTCTGGCGCCATTATATCCTTGATAAAGGTAAAATATGCCGCAAATGCGGGCGTATGCGGGCGTATGAAGGTTAGGGCGTTGACAATTGGATTCAATTGTAGATAATTTTTAGCCTTTAGTATGTAACATACTCAATCAATTGTATTGCGATCTTAATATCTCGAATAAATAATCCAGTGTAAAAACCAGGGCCATTGTTTGTGATGGAAGCGATGATTGATGTAATTCATTTACGTAAGAGATTCGGCATACATAATGCCGTCGATGATATTTCATTTTCCGTCAAGCAAGGCGAAGTATTGGGTTTTCTCGGGCCTAACGGGGCGGGAAAATCCACGACCATGAAAATGATTACCGGGTTTCTTGCCCCTACGGAAGGAACGGCCCGGGTGTGCGGTGACGATATTTTGCAGGATCCCGTCAAGGTCAAGGCCGCCATCGGCTATCTTCCGGAAGGCGCTCCTGCCTATGGTGAAATGACACCCAAAAGCTATTTACAATTCATTGCTGAAATACGGGGTTTCCGGGGTACAGAACTGAACCAACGGGTGAATAATGCCATCGAGAAGGTTAACCTCCAGGGCGTTATACACCAACCGATCGAGACATTGTCCAAGGGTTTCAAGCGCCGTGTCGGACTGGCCCAGGCGATTTTACATGACCCGCCCGTACTTATTATGGATGAACCTACCGATGGTCTGGACCCGAACCAGAAACATGAGGTCCGCGAATTGATCCGGGCAATGGCACAGAACAAGGCTATCGTCGTATCCACTCATATACTTGAAGAAGTCAGCGCCGTGTGTACACGGGCAATTATTATTGCCCAGGGAAAATTGCTGTTTGATGGCACGCCGGATGAATTGGCGGCATTGTCGACACTGCACAATGCGGTTTCAGTAACGCTTCGTGGTGCTGATGCGAACGGGATCAAATCACAATTAAGGTCATTGCCCGATGTCGCCAAGGTCAACGAAATTTCATCCGAAAATGGATCTTTGTGTCTACAGATAATTCCCAGAGATGGAATACCGGTGATCAAGGAGATTGGTCATCTGGCAAAAACCAACAATTGGGAGTTGGATGAACTGCATGTCGAAACCGGATATCTGGATGAGGTATTCCGCCGAATTACCACGGAATCAAAAGCCGTATCACCAAAGGAAATTCTTACATGAGCCATGTGCTGGCGATATTCAAACGTGAGCTCAAAAATTATTTTGCCACGCCGGTGGCGATGATATTCATCATTATTTTTCTCGCTTTAACGGGTGTATTCACTTTTTATATCGGCGGGTTCTACGAGCGCGGACAGGCAGATCTGCAACCATTCTTTGCCTATCATCCGTGGCTGTATTTATTTCTAATCCCCGCTATCTCGATGAGGCTGTGGGCGGAAGAACGCAAATCCGGTACCATCGAAATGCTGATGACATTGCCCCTATCGATTTCGCAAGCGGTACTCGGAAAATATTTAGCGGCATGGTGTTTTACCGCGATTGCGCTTGCGCTGACATTTCCAATATGGATTACCGTTAACTATCTGGGTGACCCGGATAATGCCGTAATAGTTGCCAGTTATATCGGCAGTCTGTTGTTGGCCGGGGCCTATCTCGCCGTGGGATCCTGTATATCCGCCATCACAAAAAACCAGGTTATCGCGTTTGTTATATCAGTGGTGATCTGTTTTGGTTTTATCCTGAGCGGATTCCATATTGTGCTGGACTTTTTTCGTGCCTGGGCCCCGCAAACAATCGTTACCGCTATCAGCTCATTGAGTTTTCTGACACATTTTAATGCCATGGAAAAAGGCGTTATAGACCTGCGGGACGTGATCTATTTTGTCTCTTTTATAGGTTGCTGGTTATTCGCCAATGTCATTCTCGTTGAACTGAAAAAGGCGGACTGATGCTGGGGAATAAAAAACTCTTTTCAACCACGGGATTACTTGCCGCATTGGCGCTGCTAGTGGTCATTAATCTGTTGTCAGGACTTATTTTCGGGTCGGCGCGCATTGATTTGACTGAAAACAAACTTTATACATTGTCGGACGGTACCCGGAATATTCTTTCCAGTATCGATGAGCCTGTGACCTTGCGGTTTTATTTTTCCGGGAAAATGCTGGTGGGTATTCCACATATCATGAATTATGGACGGCGGGTGAAGGAATTGTTAGCGGAGTACGCCACATTATCTCATGGTAATCTGAAGCTGATTGTCAATGATCCTGAGCCTTTTTCGGATTACGAAGATCAGGCCGTGCAATATGGATTACAGGGGGTGCCGATCGATGCTGCAGGCACGCTGGCCTATTTCGGCCTGGTTGGAACGAGTGCCACAGATGACCAGGAAGTGATTCCTTTTTTCCAGCCGGATAAAGAGGAATCACTGGAGTACGATATCAGCAAGCTCATTTATAAACTTCTTAACCCAAAGAAACGCACAGTCGGATTAATTACGACACTGCCAATGTTCGGCGATGCACAAAATCCATTCATGAATAATATGGATGCCAGACAAGACTGGTATTCTATCGAGCAATTAAGACAATTGTTTGAAGTGCGCAAGCTGGCAACAGACGTAAGCGCCATACCCGGCGATATAGATGTGCTTATGCTGGTGCATCCCAAGGGATTGCCGGATGCAACCTTATTTGCAATCGATCAGTTTGTGTTGAAAGGTGGCCGGGCGATAGTGTTTGCCGACCCTTATGCGGAAGCCGATATCCCCGAGACAGATCCGCAAAATCCTATGGCGGCAATGAATGCTCCGCGTAATTCCAACTTGCAAAAATTATTTGATGTTTGGGGCATACAGCTGGTAACCGGAAAAATTGCCGCTGATCGCCTGTCTGCAACACAGGTGAATGCCAATATCGGCGGCAGGACACAGCCGATCGATTATGTATTGTGGCTGACATTGAAGCAGGATAGCTTTAACAAGGAAGATTTTGTTACCGGCGAATTGCAGAGTATTACCATGGCCACCGCCGGTATTTTGAATAAAAAAGAGGACATTGAGACCGAATTTACTCCGTTGATCGAAACAAGCAAGCAATCGATGGAGATTGATCAAAGCCAGATTCAATTCGGTCCTAACCCTGCTGCATTGTTGCGCCAATTCAGGCCGCTGGATAAATCGCTGGTATTGGCTGCAAGGGTCAGCGGCATTGTTAAATCCGCTTTCCCCGACGGTAAACCGGGAGAGGATGAGGATAACGAGGGTAATACCGTGGATTTTATCAAAGAATCAAAAGAACCAATCAACATTATCGTGGTTGCTGATTCGGATATGCTGCAAGACCGGTTCTGGGTCAATGTACAAAACTTTTTTGGCCGTAGAGTAGCCTTTCCCAGGGCAAACAACGGCGACTTCATCGTGAATGCCATCGATAATCTCAGTGGCAGCAATGATCTGATCGGTCTGCGTAGCCGCGGCAAGTCCGCGCGGCCTTTTGGCAAGGTACTGGAACTCAAACGCGAGGCAGAGCAACGTCTGCAAGATCAGGAAACGGCCTTGCAGGCCAAGCTGGATGAAACAGAACGTAAACTTGCCGAATTACAGCAACGCAAGGAAGGTGGCAATGCATTGATTCTCAGTCCTGAACAGCGTGTCGAGCTGGAAAAGTTCCGTGAGCAACAGGTTAAAACACGCAAGGAATTACGCAGTGTACGTCATGAGCTCGGTGAGAGCATCGAGCGGCTCGGGGCCATTCTCAAATTCATCAATATCGGGTTGATCCCGCTTATTATCATTATATTGGCCGGACTGCTGGGTTTATACAATATGAACAAGGCGAAGAGAAAGCACGCAATGGCAAAATAATGAGCCACTATTAAGGAAGCTCTGAATAATTCATCCGTGAATTATCAGAGCACAAAAATGGAAAAACATGGTTTTCCATTTTCTTCATTTTTCAATCGTATAGCAGATTGAAAAATGGCCGCACTTCCCTGTACGGCTGGAAACTCTGAATAAATCAGAGTTTCCTTAATTTTTATAACACCAACTTTATTGTTTAGTCATGAAGAATAAAACGTTTATAGCCGTCGTGGTGATAACCCTGGTGCTGATCGTATTGACGATCTCGCTGGTCACTGAAAAAGAGCAGGCACAACAAGCGCAGGATACGTCCGGACAGGTTTTTTTACCTGCGCTGGCGAAGGATATCAATGCGGTTTCTGTGGTTGAGGTTAAGCAAGGGACTGATACGGCAACCATGGAACGTAAAGATGAAACTTGGCGGGTAAATGAGCAAAGCGGATATCCCGCCGATTTCCCCAAGTTAAGACAGATTCTTATCTCGCTATCGGATCTAAAAACTATCGAAGCGAAGACTAAAAAATCTGAAAACTACGAACGTCTGGGCGTGCAGGAGCCGGATGCAGGTAATAATTCAAAACAGGTCACGATTAAGGATAACGAAGGAACGGTGTTGGCGTCGCTTATTATCGGCAACGGCAAGCCGGGTGCCGAAGGTAAGGCAAGTCTCTATGTGCGCAAATCCAATGATGCGCAGGCGTGGCTTGTCGAGGGGCAGGTCAATCTGCCTTTCCGGACAATAGACTGGCTGGATAAGTCCATCATGGATATCGGACCAAACCGTATCAGGACAGTTTCGATCACGCAACCTGAAGGTAAAAAACTTGTGGTATATAAAGAGAACAGCAGTGATTCGGAATATAAAATCAAGGATCTTGCGGACGGCAAAAAACTCAAGTCTCCCGGCATGATCAATTCTATTAGTGGTGCATTAAGTAGTCTGATGCTGGATGATGTTGTTAAGGCCGAGGACTTCGAATTCACACAACAGGATACCGTTACCGTGCGCTATGAAACCTTTGACGGATTGGTCATTGATGCCAAGGTAATGGATAAAGACGATAAGACCTATGTCTATTTCACCCCTGCGTTCGATGCTGCATTGGTACAGCAACCGGAATCCGAGGTATCTGACCCGGAATCAGCGCAAAACGATCTGATGCAGATCACGACACCTGCCGCCGCGCAATCCGAAGCGGCGCAATTAAGCAATAAGCTGCAACCCTGGGTCTACGCCGTCCCGGCCTTCAAGTCCAATCACATGAAGACCAGTCTGGAAGACATCGTCGAGTAATCTCTTAATAAAAACATATAGTTATAGAATATAATTGTTAATTGCGCAATAATGCGCAATATTTAATTGCGCATTATTGCGCAATGTTGCATAATTAACCCTACGTAAAATACCTCGGTCATTCGGAATGTTATCGTTCAATCCAAGTACCACAATCCTGACAATGCTCAAGGATCTTCAAGGCCGTTTGGTTGAGGCCTATAAAGGGTTGGAGCATGTTTCAGCGACTGAAAAACAGTATCTGAATAAATGTGCGTTGATTAGTAATGTAGGGGCTTCGACGCGTATTGAAAATGCAGTATTAACCGACGTCGAAATCGAGTGGGTGGATACGACGTTATCCAAAGACGGCAAAACGACTGCATTCGAAGAAAAGAAAGAATATATTCTGGATAAATTGTCAAAAGACCGCGAACGTAGTGTGGAAGAAGTGGTTGGTTGCAGAAATGTGTTGAATACCATTTATCTACAAGCAGTGGAATTTCAACCATTGACGGAAATTGTCATTCGAGGATTGCATCACGATCTTTTGAAACATTATCCGTCGGCGGTTCGTTATGCCGGGATGTATAAAATTGCTTTTAATCGCGTGGTGGCGAAAGATCATCAAAGCGGAGAAGAACGCGTTGTACTGGAGCCTACGGAACCGGGTGTAATGACGAATATCGCCATGCAGGAACTGGTCGAATGGTACAACATTACGATAAAAGAATATCAATGGCCATTGATGGTTGCTATTGAATTTATGTTCAGGTTCTTGGCGATCCATCCATTTCAAGACGGTAATGGCCGTTTGGGTAGAGCGTTATTCTTATTGATCTTGTTACAGTCCGGCGATAAATATCTGCAGGAGGTGGTTCCTTACATATCGGTTGACCGGCATATAGAACAAAACAAGTCGCAATATTATACCGTTTTACATCAATGCTCAGACGGCAAGTTTTCGACTGATCCGGCCAAGTATAAATATGAGCCGCTTACGATGTTTTTTTTGAAAATTTTTGAAAAGGCCGTATTAGATGTTGAAATTTATCATGAGCGGTATGCCGATTTTCAACAATTACCGGAGTCAGCATATAAAGTGCTCGATAGTTTCAAATCCTCTCCGGAAAAGAGATTAAAAGTATCCGACATTGAGGCAATGACTGAGTTACCAAGACGAACCATTCAGTTTGCATTAAAGACACTGGTCGACAAACAATTCATACAAGGTTTAGGGAAGGGCGCTGGTAGTCGTTATCAACTTATTTTCTAAATAGGCGATCCTGTAAGAATGGAAAAAATAATATCTAATGGTGGGCGATACTGGGATTGAACCAGTGACCCCTGCCGTGTGAAGGCAGTGCTCTCCCGCTGAGCTAATCGCCCTTGTGTCGCTAAATTGCGAAGTCTGAATTCTACGAACTCGCGCTAACTGCGTCAAATAAAAAGGAATTTACGCATTTTGCAGCCGACCTGTTAGAATACCTCCTCTTCTATATATATAATCCTGAAGCTTATGACAGTTCGCACACGCTTTGCACCCAGTCCGACCGGTTACCTGCATATCGGCGGCGCGCGCACGGCATTGTATTCATGGCTTTATGCGCGCAAGCATGGCGGCAGTTTTATTTTGCGTATCGAAGATACTGATCTCGAACGTTCCACGGCTGAATCGGTGAATGCCATATTGGAAGGCATGACCTGGTTGGGGCTGGAATATGATGAAGGTCCGTTTAACCAGACCGACCGGATTGAACGTTATCAGGAAGTCATTCAACAATTATTGGATGAAGGCAAGGCCTATCACTGTTATTGTTCCAGAGAGCGCCTTGACACCTTAAGAGCGGCACAAATGGCACGCAAGGAGAAGCCGCGCTATGACGGCCATTGCCTGCGTTTGGGAGGACCGCCACCTCATGACGTGGCTCCTGTCGTACGATTCAAAAATCCGCAGGCAGGAGAAGTCGTCGTCAAGGATCTGATCAGGGGTCATGTCAGGTTCGATAACAATGAACTCGATGATCTCATCATTGCCCGCTCGGATGGCAACCCGACTTATAATCTAACGGTGGTCGTCGATGATCTTGATATGAAGATCACTCACGTCATACGAGGCGATGATCATCTGAATAATACCCCGCGGCAGATCAATATCCTCCAGGCGCTGGGTGCAACATTGCCTGTTTATTCCCATGTGCCGATGATTCTGGGCGAAGATGGCAAACGACTATCAAAGCGCCATGGTGCGGTCAGCGTGATGCATTACCGTGAAGCAGGATATTTGCCCGAGGCCTTATTGAATTATCTTGTGCGCCTGGGCTGGGCACATGGCGACCAGGAGATATTTGAGATCGATCAAATGATCGAACTATTTGATATCAAGGATATCAATAACTCTGCGTCCACCTTTAACCCTGCCAAGCTGTTATGGCTTAACCAACATTATATAAAGACGAGACCACCGGAATACGTGGCGCATCAGCTGAGTTGGCATATGGGAAAACTGGGCATTGATCCCGCCACCGGGCCGGATCTGGTCGACGTCGTAAAGGCGCACCGCGAGCGTGCCAAAACCCTGGTCGAGATGGCACAGAGCATTCATTATTATTATAGAGACTTTGAGCAGTTCGATGAAAAGACGGCATCAAAACAGCTTGTGCCGGATGTCCGGGAGGCGCTGGACAAATTGCGTCATGCTCTGGCCGATCTGCAACCATGGACACCTGCAGCCATACATCAAGCCATAATAGATACCGCAGAGGCCCAGGGATTAAAACTCGGCAAGATCGCTCAGCCATTGCGCGTAGCGGTCACCGGTAGCGGTGTATCACCACCCATTGATGTTACGGTGTATCTGGTTGGCCGCGAGAGAGTATTGCAACGAATTGATCAGGCAGTAAAATTCATACGCGAACGGGAAATGGCAGCATAAGGATTCTTGACAGTCAAAGTGCCGGTAGCGTACAGTGCGCGTTTTGTTTTGGGGCCATAGCTCAGCTGGGAGAGCGCTTGCATGGCATGCAAGAGGTCGGCGGTTCGATCCCGCCTGGCTCCACCATCTAGTATCCAGTTTCTAGACAGTCCCCATCGTCTAGTCGGCCTAGGACATCGCCCTTTCACGGCGGTAACAGGGGTTCGAATCCCCTTGGGGACGCCAAAATCAAAAAAGCCCTACTCATTCGAGTAGGGCTTTTTTATTTGCATGGTCATTGTTCCGAAAAGCATTTGATTGCATTCTATGACCGCACGAATGCAAGCAGCGGACCTATATCGTGCTTGTCAGCAGCACGAAGGGCTTTAACATAGGTTTGTCGTGTTTCATTTATGTCGACCAGATTTTCCCGACCCCATGTAAAGCGAGGCTGTTCCAATGCTATGAGTAGCAGGTCAGTTGCTAAACGTGCATGACGACCATTGCCATTGGTAAACGGATGAATTGCCACCAGGCGATGATGAAACCGTGCGGCAATTTCATCCAGCGCATAGGTGGTATTCTTGATCCAGTAACGGCAATCATGAATGAGCTGCCGAAGCTCCTGCGGGATGCGGTAAGCATCAATACCACTATTCTTTGTTGATTGCCGAAGCTGTCCAGCCCATCGCCAAACCCGGCCAAACATTCGCTTGTGCAGATCTTTCAGAAAACGTTCATCAAGTGCATCACGCGGCCGCGCAAGGGTCCATTCCTCAGCCTCCAGGATATTGGCTTGCTCTGCCTCGTTCAATTCACCGCGTAACGTGATATAGGAAGGGATCAATGCTTCTCTTTCTTCATCGGTCAAAGGGGTTGAGGCATCGTCTTGCTCTCCTGGCGGATCAGTCATGCATCTTCCTCCCATAGCTCAGATGCCTTTTCAATTAGTCGTTGGGCCAATCGCTTGCGTTGTTTGTTCTCGTCAAGTTTATCGACGACCTGTGCTTCGAGAGCCATACTGTGACGTGTCGATTCCAGGCGTTGTTTTGCAACAAGGTGCGCACGTTCCTCGATCAATTTCTCAAGCGGCTTTCTAGGGATGACCGCGTAGACAAATTGGCAATCAAGGGCGCGTGCAGCACGTTCCAGACTGTTGAGCGTGATCGTGCCCTGTACCTCGGCTTTTTCGATAGCGACTGCGCGCGGTTGGCTGACGCCAATGCGTGCGCCGAGTTGGGCTGTTGTCATACCAAGGGCTTCACGAATAGCCTTAATCCAGCCTCTTGGCGGATGGGTGAGAGCGTCAGAATTACGTAATAAATCCAATCGTTTATCAAGCTGTCGGCGTGCTGTAATGCGATCTTCGTGCCTCATTGCGATCACCTATAGATTATTGAATTCGTACAAATATATAATATATATACTATAATAAATCAACGAAATAATAATCTATATATTATTATAATATTTAATAGAATAATATATAGATTATTAAAATAGTCCTCTGTGGCACGCAAGTTAAATCAGATATGAAAAAATTCGTCTGTGTTTTTCCCTATTGAGGTACGGAGCATGTTACGCCTTTTACAATTAAATGAAGTCGTAAATTGGAAAATATGTGTTAGGTTACAATGCAAAAACTAACTAGAACCTATCTCATAATACCGCGCGAGCCGCGTTACTGCCCGAAATACGCGCCTGCGGTGTTGCACCGCAGGCGCGTATTTCGGACGTAATCCCTTGGGGACGCCATATAAATAAAAAAGGCCCGACTGAAAAACAGGCAAGCCTTTTTTATTTATATGGGTTTGTAAGAAGAATTCGAACCCCGCAGAGAATGGGTTCGACAAATTTTCAGAATGGAAAATTTGGTCGTCGGAGCATGACGATGCCGGTTCTGTTTTTTATCTGATATTCCAAATCATATCTTCCAGCTAGCTGTATATACGGTGTTATCCCTCATCATGTCCTGGCTTGCTAAACGTCGATGCTAAAGTTATTGATCCGGTTGCCGAAACGATTAATACGATGTTAACGTTTATTACGATTAATTTTGATATATACTCTAGGCGGGTGAATAACGGAAGGAGATTGTGTGCGAGTAAAAAATGAAGCTAAAACAAAAAGATATCTCACACCAAATGAGGTAGCTGAGAGATTAATGGTATCCCCCATTACAGTTCGTCAATGGGCCCAGAAAGGTGAATTGCATGCTTTAGCAACCCCGGGAGGTCATAGACGTTTTTTACATCATGAAATAGAGCGCTTCGCTCGGGAAAAAGGGCTTACCCTTCAGCCGGCGGCCTCTGACGTATTAAGAATTCTTATTGTCGATGATGATGAACACCTTGTTAGCTACCTTCAGGAATTGTTTAAGAGTCTGCCCGATGCGATAAAAACAGAAGCTACCTATGATGGTTTTGACGCAGGAAGAAAAGTACAGCTGTTTCAACCTCACATCATTATATTGGATTTGATGATGCCGAATTTAAATGGCTTTGATGTGTGCAGGCTTCTAAAGGAAGATCCATCAACCAGGGCGATTCGAATCATTGCAATTACGGGGTATTACACAGAAGAGAATGTCAAATTGATCCGCAAAGCCGGAGCGGATGCATGTTTGACAAAACCGATAGATACGGAGCAATTGTTGGCCACGATTGGTTTGGGCAACGTGTTGGCCGTAGCTCATGAGGTGTGAGTGTGTTATTGGATAATGCTGGTAAATCAAGGAATAAACTTTAAATTTATAGGGAGAGTGAGACCGATTATATGGTGTCCTATCTTAAACCAAACTGCTTTCCTGCGTTAATAAACGTGTTGACATGGTTGGTTGTTTTTTGAATGAGAACGACCGATTAATAACCTATGGTTTCCGGGCTGGATGGCAGCGATAAAGCGAAGCAATACCTGAATCACATCTGTTTACCATTAAAAGTCATCCACGATATGGCAGCGGTAACAAAAAGGCGCGCGATTGATCAACAAAACATTTCCAATGGAGGCGTCGATCTTTTTTGATTGATATTCCATGTGAATACGTTTGAGTTTTTTTAATCCATGTACGATCTACGGGAAGAATTGTCATGGCAAAAATACTTATAGTAGACGATGAAGATTCGGTGAGATCCGTACTCAAGGATGTATTGGATGACAATGGCCATGATATCTATGAGGCGGGTGATGGTAAGGAGGCCTATAAAATTTTCAACGATAATCCGATAGATCTTATTATTACCGATCTTATTATGCCGGAGAAAAATGGTATTGATTTGATTATGGAGTTGAAACAACAACATCCTGATTTGAAAATACTCGCGATATCCGGGGGAGGAGGGATTACAGGGCGTTTCGATTACTTGCCGATTGCCAAACTGGTGGGGGCGAATATTGTTATAAACAAGCCGTTTAATATCGGTGAAATACGAGCAAAGGTTATAGAATTGTTAACTCAGGCAACGGGAAATACAGCGGCATGATTTATAGATATATGCGGTAAACACATCCTTGATTTTATCAGGAGATGAAAGATGGTAAGCACGCATGAATACAATAGAAGTTATATGCCTCATGTTTTGGTTATTGAGGATGATGTTCAGCTTAGACGGTATTTGAAAGAATTGCTCGAAGGTGAAGCGTATGTAATATATGAGGCGTCAAACGGTATCCAGGGCTTAAGCATGTATGAAACGAATCATCCGGATATTGTACTCACGGATATAGTGATGCCGGACATGGAAGGCCTAGAGTTTATTACGATGCTTAAGAAGCAAAATCCAGAAACACCAATAATTGCGATGTCCGGCGGGAATCAGGGTTATGGGGAAAACCATCTTCAAACCGCCGTGAAACTGGGAGCAGAATACGCCTTAAGCAAGCCTTTTACGTCGAAGGAATTACTGGAGAATATCCGTGAACTGCTCAAATCGTAATCAGGATCATCTACATATATTTTATTGTGCCGGACAGAGTTAGGGAGCCTCCGAATAATATCAGGGATGACTTATTCAGTGCCTCCTTAAGGAGTATCGATAAAACCCTGTCAATGATAGGGGGTCGGGGCAATACAGGGAAGTATTGCCATGTTTACGGTCTCGACAGAGATTGTAAACCAAGGGGTGCAAAAATGTTTTTTGCACATGGCCTCTGAACAAGTCAGGAAGATTTGTTCAGAGTTTTATTTTCCTGCGGAAGATAAAAGCCGATGGGTGTTATCAATCTGGAGGATTTGCAGCCGGGCATGGTGCTTGCTGAAGATGCACGGCATCTTAATGGCCGCATTTTACTTAATTCCGGGACCGAGCTCACTGAAAAACATATACATATCTTCAAGTCATGGGGGCTCATGGAGGCCAGTATTGAAGGAATAACCAAAGAAGAGATTAATGCAAAATCAATTGAACATATAAGTCCGGAAATACTTAAGGAAGCTGAAGAGGAAATCCGGAGACGTTTTTGTCATACTGAATTGACACATCCTTTTGTCGCCGATCTTTTTCAGCTATGTGTGCGTTTATTTACAGAACATAAAGCAAGGAGCCTGAAGAATGTGGACTCCAGAGAGACTGGTTAAAGAGGCAAAGACACTCTCGTCCCTTCCTACAATATATACCCGGCTTAACGAGGCCGTAAGCAATCCATGGAGCTCGAATCGTGATATTGCCGGCATTATCAGTGAAGACGCGGGACTTGCGGCGAGGTTATTGCGCATTGCAAATAGCGCGTTTTATGGATTCCCTTCAAAAATAGATACCATAACAAGAGCCGTCACCGTAATCGGTACGCAACAGTTACGCGATCTTGCGCTTGCAACTTCCGTGATCAATATGTTTGCAGACATGCCCAATGAAGTGGTCAGTATGGAATCATTCTGGCAACACAGTATTGCATGTGGAGTAACAGCGCGCATACTGGCGAGTTATCGCCGCGAGCCCAATGTGGAGCGGTTCTTTGTTGCGGGATTGCTTCATGACGTCGGTCGCCTGATTATTTATTCGAAGATGCCGGATATAGCGTGTCAGGCGCTGGAAGATTCACAATCCAAAAATGCCTTGTTGTATGAAATAGAAAAAGAAATCATGGGTTTTGATCATGCTGATGTTGGAGGGCTGTTGCTGCGGCAATGGAAGATACCTGAAAATACCGTTAATGCCGTGGCCTTTCATCACAAACCCTCGGCGATCGGCGAATTTCAGATGGATGTATCGATCGTGCATATTGCGGACATCATTACTAATGCGCTGCAAATAGGCAGTAGCGGTGAGATCTGTGTTCCTTCTATGGACCCGAATGCATGGATGCAGATAAATCTTCCCAAGAGTATATTATCGCCCTCGATATCAGAGTTAAAACGTCAGTATGACGAAGCCGTCAAGTTCGTACTTCCTGAGGCGGCATAATGAGCGAGCATTTGGATCGTTCTGTGGATATCTCCTATATTCACTATCTCGAAAGTCTGACCCGATGGTTTGAAAATGCCTTGGAAATAGGTGCCGGCCTGGGAGAAATCCAGGCGCGGGTCAATCAGAATATGGATCCTTTCGGCGTTTTTGATGAAACACGCTCATGTCTCAGAAAGCTGTTTGATTTTCAAGTTATGGCTTTTATGTTGGTCAACGAGAAAAACCATGAGTTCGATTTATATGATTGCGAGCCGGAATCGCAAAAGGTCTATATTCTGTCTGAGATCGGTTGTCAAATTGAGGAAGGTACGTTCGCCTGGGCCCTCAATCAAACAAGAGCAGTCGTTACTCATGCGAGTGACAGGGAAAATACGTTGATTCTGCATGTGCTCGCAACACGTTCCCGTGTACGGGGAATGTTTATTGGATTGCTAGCACATGATATGGCCGATATGGAAGATGCATCGCTGAATTTGTTATCGATGGTACTTTCAAATACCCAGAATGCCCTGGGAACATATGAATTGTACCGGATGATTAACAAGCAAAATGTTAAACTGGAAAAGACCGTTGTCGAACGAACCGCTGAATTGGAAGAGGCTCGTTACGAAGCTGAAGAAGCGAATAAGGCCAAGAGCCTGTTCCTTGCCAATATGAGTCATGAAATAAGAACACCATTGACTGGTATTATCGGATATGGGGAATTATTAAAAGAAGATGCTTTGACGTCTGAGGAAAAAAAAACGGCTATCGATACTATCGTTAGTGCGGGGAGGCACCTGCAACACGTTATTAACGATATTCTGGATTTTTCCAAGATTGAATCTGGCAAGCTGGAAGTGGAATATGTTATGGCCTCACCTGTTGACATTCTATATGATACAAAGTTATTGATACATGCTCAGGTAAAAGCGAAAGGATTGGATTTCGATATTGAGGTGGAATCACCACTTCCCAGGACGGTATGTACTGATCCCACGCGATTAAAGCAGATCTTGTTTAATTTGTGCAGTAATGCCGTCAAATTTACAGATACCGGAAGTGTTCATGTGAAAACCGCTTGTTTCCCTGAAAAAGAGCAGATGCGGTTCTCTGTGACAGATACGGGAATCGGTTTAACGCCGGAACAAAAGTTGATTCTCTTTCAAAGTTTTTCTCAGGCGGACTCATCAACCACGCGTAGATTCGGTGGTACCGGGCTTGGCCTGTATATATCGAACAACTCGCGGAAAACCTCGGTGGAGACATTACTGTTGACAGTACGCCGGGTAAAGGCAGTACTTTTACGCTTACGATTACTACCGGACCATTGGAATTCGATGAGAGTTCATGCGATGAAGGATCGGTGCTCGATGTCGAAGTCGAAAATGCCCTGCAGCCGAAGCTTGCCTTGGATGCGGGTATCGAGGGTAATATCCTGCTGGCTGAGGATAACGCCGTGAATCAACAATTGGTTTCATTTTATTTGCGTTCTCCTGGAATTTCCGTTACCACGGTCGACAATGGCAGGCAAGCGGTGCAGCAGGCGCTAGCTAGGGATTTCGATCTGATTATCATGGATATGCAAATGCCTGATATGGATGGATTGGAGGCCACTAAGAAGTTGCGTGAATGTGGTTTTGAAAAACCGATAGTAGCCTTGACGGCCAATGCGTTTTAGGAAGATAAGGATCGTTGTTTTGCCGCAGGATATGCTGAGTTTTTGACCAAACCCATTGATAGGGGAAAACTCCTTCATGTATTAGGAAAATATCTCAAGGTATCCGCGGAGAGTATAATATCGTTGACAGAAAATTCTGTTTTACCTGTTGACGATCCTGAATTTCAGGCTATTTTAAGAAAGTTCATAGATGGAATACCCTCTAGAATACAAAAAATGCAAGAGGCATGTAAACATGAAGAGTGGACCAAAATTCAAGCATTAGCACATTCAATGAAAGGTGCAGCCATGTGTTTCGGCTATGAACATGCCGGGCAAATAGCCCATGATATTGAGGCAACGATTAAAAGCGGCAATATACATAATGTTCCGGCATTATTGGATAAGCTTAGTACTGGCTGCCAACGTTTAATGATAGTCAACAAATAGATATCGATTATTCAGAACTTCCTTTGATCATCTTGAAAGGTATGTTGATATTTTCATGATCTTTAACGAGGTCTCTGGCAACTGCACTGATATTGCGGCATTGGAATCTTGCATAATTACGTAATAGATTATACGACTCACCAGAGCTTAACCTGAATCGTTCCATCAGGATTCCAACCGCAACGTTAGATGTGCGATTATTCGTCAGTTCATTATTGAGATGTTGCTCCGAATTACGCAGGGCTATTATCTCAACGCCCCGCATTAACGCTATTTTGGCGGCGGTGATTATTTCTTTAAATCCCAAAGGTTTCAATAAATAGGTGATTGCTCCCAGGTCAACGGCACGTTGAACGATATCGTGATCTCCTTGACCTGATAAGATAATAAATGGCAATCTGCGCGTTTTTTTGAATTGAAGCGCGATATCCAGGCCGGACATATCGGGCATGTTGATATCAAGCAGGGTGAGATCAGGTTTTAATTTGGAGTATAGTGTAAGCGCATCTTTTCCGGTTGAAGCCTCGTATATGTTATAACCGGCGGAAGTGAGCACTTCTTTTAACATGGCTAATACCGATTTATCATCGTCGACAACCAGAATGCTTGGTTGGTTCGATATACCTTTTTCAAGAACACGCATAACTATATCAGTAAGTTCACGTAACAACCCTCGACAAAAAGATAGTGATTATTGATACTAGGGGACGTCTGATTTATTCAGAGTTTCCCTAGAGAATAATTAAGCCATGATTAAGAAAGAAAAATATATTGATGACACTGAATATAACTCTAGCAATTTATCGAAATTAAAGAATGTGAATATTTCACAAAATAATAGCGGAATAATTACTAGCTATTTTGTTCATACTCTTTGAATGTATTCACTTCAGGATAAGTTTCATAAATTAATATCCTTAATCCTTATGCCAAGACGTATATCATTGTTGCCAGACATGTAAGAAGTTTTTCTGATTAAATTATCTCCGAGTTTTTCAATTTTCATGTGATTAAGCTGTGGTAGGCGCCAACGCTGCAGTAGCCAATAACTAACTAATAAAGATAAAGAATTTCTATGCCGATCATATATCGAAAATATCGAATTAATAACATAATGAAAATTAAAGTAAATATATCAAATCACTTATTTCCATTGTGAATATATACATAAAATTATAAGGGATATAGCGTGTTATCTTTAAAAACATGCTTATAAATCAGTCCGGTGATGAATTATCGATACATTGAATATATCGAAAAATAAAGATATATCGATATTAACCGATATGAAGTTGGTGAATGAGCGTCATAAAAGTTCCTAAATGTAGATGGACATTATGGGTAAGAATGACAGCAAACAAACGATACTGATTGCCGAGGATGATGAATCTGTGCGTCTTTTGATGCGATCTGTATTAGAACGCGCAGGTTACATCGTCGAAGAGGCGGCAGATGGAGTGGACGCTTTGACGCTGTATGAAAAGATTCAGCCCGATGTCGTTCTTATGGATGCTGTCATGCCAAAAATGGATGGGTTTGAAGCCTGTAGAAATATACAGGAGAAACATGGTGATGACAGAGCACCAGTTTTGATGGTCACAAGTCTCAACGATGAGGTTTCTATTGAACAGGCTTTTGATGCCGGTGCTCTGGATTTCATAACAAA